>OLOR01001851.1_pt1 | contig 18078 bp, 9 predicted proteins | sample 1672521 | NCBI WGS metagenome assembly OLOR01 (sample SAMEA3136695, study PRJEB25190) | human gut metagenome | biome: human gut; feature: human-associated habitat; material: faeces | place: Austria | collected 2013
CGGCTGTGTAGGCTGGTCTGTGAAAGCAAACGGTTCCTGCGGAAGCGGTTCGCCCCTCAGCAGCTTGGCATATCGGCCACAGACCATTTCCCGCATGAGCAGGAGTGCATGGAGGACATTGCTTTTTCCTGCTGCATTTGCACCGTACAGTGCCAGCACTGGAACAAGCTGTTTCTTCTCATCCGGTGAAATCAGGCAGTCGACCAGACTTTTATCTGTAGATGCTTTCAAGCTGATGATGGCTGTATCCTTGATGGAACGGTGGTTGGTGACTGAAAATTGAAGCAGCATCGCAATTCCTCCCAGATGATTTTCTGAATCCAGTGTACTCTATTCTAGGCGGAAAGTCAAATTTTAATTTCGGAATTTGCAGATATTTTTCAAAATCCAAGAATAATATTTAAGATATTGGCTTTTTATACCGCTCTAATACTATTAGAGTTTATTCTGCATACACAATCTCTCTCACCACCACTTCCTCCGCCCATTCCAGTTTAAGAACATTCTTGAATTCCGTCCGACAAAAACACATTTTCTAGTTCGGAAGACGGTTATTTACTATTTTGACATTCGATAATGGTCGTTCATCAAATGGTATCGTGGTCGGACCTGAATTTTCAAGGATGATGGCGGAGATTCTTCTTCAACATATTGATAACGAAATCCTATTAGAGCTTGAAAAAGATGGTATTTTCTATAAAGTCGATTATGCTGCTTTCAGATATGTGGATGACATTTTCCTCTTTTCTAATCAACCTCAAGTTCTTGAACAGATATTATCAAAATATACGTAGGTTGAATATTTTGAGCGTAGGATTATATAGCCGGAACGATAATCTACACATGGGAAAATCGAACATCTATAAATCCAAAGTTTACATCACACCAATATCGAAACATAAAACTTACGCTGATGAAGGGTGATAAGGTGGTCAAGCATCTGAAAGAAAGAGCCAATTTGCTGCTGTTCGGCATAATCCTTCGGCATCGTTAGGTTTGTTTCGAAGAAGTCCGCTGGCGCAACATTCAATAAGCCGTGGTTTCGCGCGCCTTCGGCTGCAATGGCCTGAATACCCTTGTGCCACAAGTCGGTGTTGTAATAAGTGACTATATAATCAGAACTGGTCTTTCTCTCATCCAAAATTTTGAAAACAATGTAAAGCGTTGATAATACGCCACTTTCGTAACGGTCAAGACGCTTAATTGCACCCCAAGGAGCATCGGAAGATGTACTTTTATTGTAAGCAAATTCACCATTCCTAACAAGAAAATAACCGCTTACATCCTTGCTTGCTATACGCTTATCGAAGAACTCATTCTGGTCAATTAGACCATACTGCGCGGAGATTGTCAGTGGCAAAGTTGATTCGAGATTTTCGTTTTTGCGTGTGATGCGTTCGACAACTTCCCCCAACTTCCGCTGTTCCCAAGCAAAAGTAAAAGGGCCTCGGATTTTCCTTGGCCCTCTTGTTTGACTTATCGCTTATAAATATGCAGCCTTACGCCTCGAAGCCGCCGGTTACAATAAATTCCCGCAGCAAACTGTCCACTTTCTGGTTTACCTTGGGCGGTATCAGCTTTACGCCCTCTTTTTTCTCAAAATAGGCTTTGGCTTTTGCCTTGTCCACGGTTTTCTTCAGTTCGTCAAGGCGACCAAACTCGTTAATGTTGGTTTTCGTCAGCCCAAGACCCATCATATTGCGGAGCTTTTCTTCATCCAAGCCAAACACAACGGCAAAACGGTGGATTTGGTCATTCTTCGCACGGCACTGGTACTCGGTGATGTAATCCCGCAGCGTCTTGCCGGGTTCGGGTGTGGCGTCACCGCGTTCAATATCGTGCAGGAAGATGTTGGCAAACTTCTGTTCTTCCTGTGTCAGGCTGGCAAAGGACTTATGCAGTTCAGCTTTTGCCTGTTCTATGGATTCTCCCGATGCACCCGCCTGATTCAGCAGCTTCAGGTACTTATCAAAGCGGCTGTTCATATAGTTGGAATCAATCACACCGGTGTCGATTTCCGTCAAATAGCCCACCAAATCATACGGCGCATCGCTATCATCGGAAGGGTCCGACGGCTCGGCGGACAGCTCCTTATAGCGCTGTGCCAAAATCAGATAGGCCGACTCATCAAACAGCATTTCGACATCAATGGTTTCATCGGTAGCATCGTCCGGGCAATGATATACGCTTTGATTCCATGTAAAGCCCTGCACACGCGCTGCCTCCATGTAGTCGTTAAGCTCACGGAACAGCTTTGCAAACTTGGCGCAGACGCTCCTGTCCTGCGGCAGCTTTTCAAAATCCGGCACACCCGCGCTCGTAAACAACTCCGCAATGTCGCCGTACACCTCGTTCATTTTTTCAAGGTTGTGGGCAAGGCGGTCAACAAACAATCCAATTGGGCGGTCGCCGGAGTACAGCTTCACCGCTTTCAGCACATTTTGCTCCATTGTGTGCGGCTTGCGGTAATAGCGAATCACGCCGAACGGCTTATCCGGTCCAAACAATCGGTTCGTGCGGGAAAACGCCTGTATAATGTTCTCGTATTCCAGCATCTTATCCATATAGAGGGTATTAACCCACTTGGAGTCAAAGCCGGTCAGCATCTGGTCAACAACGATCAGCAAATCAAGCTGTTGGTCGGGGGTGCGTTCAATGCGCTTATACTGCTCCTTGTGCGCCAAACGCAGCGACAGATCCTTCTTAAACCGTGCATGGGTAGATATTGTAAAATCCTGCCCATAGCGCTTATTGTAATCCTCGATAATTTCAACAAGCCCGTCCTCTTTGTAAATCGCGCCGCCGTTATTATCAATGTTCGGGTCAAAAAGGCAGCTTGTTTTCAATTCCGGCATGGTGGTCTTCATCATGCGGTAATATTCGATTGCCTCCGGGATGCTGCTTGTGGCAAAAATCGCGTGGAATTTACCGTTGTGGCTCAAGGTCAGCCAGTTTTCCTTAATATCCTCGATAACGGTCTGCTTATGCTCGGCCGTCAGATATTGTGTATTGGGCAGATAATCCTCAATCCCCTTGATCCACTTTCCGTCCGGACCCGGTTCGCCGTACATTTTCACCTGCGTGTTGTCCATGTACTTATAGTACACAGCTGCTTTTGCAGGGTCGTTCAGGGCATCTGCAACCGTAGCTGCCTTTGCTTTTTCCAGTGCAACAGCCTGCCGCACATCTTTGTCGCGGAAGGTAAGTACCTTGTACGGGTCAAAGCCCAGCACATTTTTATCGCGGATGCCGTCTGCTATGCTGTAACGGTGCAGCTCATTGCCAAACACATCGGTTTGTGCGTTGTTCTTTTTGGCGTTTTCCTCAAACACGGGCGTGCCGGTAAAGCCGAAGAAAATCGCGCGAGGAAAGGTTTCTTTTATAATTGCCAGCATATCGCCAAAGGTGGAGCGATGCGCCTCGTCCACGATAAACACCAATCGCTTTTTGCCGATCAACTCAATATCGCGGGCATTTTTGCCGCCCTCCTCGTCACGGATATTGCTCATCTTCTGAATAGATGTCACAATCAGCGTGTCTGCGGTGGCAATGCTTTTCAACTTGGAAATCAATACATAGGTGTTTTCTGTTGCCTGCACGGTCTCGTTTTCATCGGCAAAGGCGCGGTATTCTTTCAGCGACTGCGTCCCCAGCTCGATACGATCCGTGAGGAAAACCACCTTGTCCGCATCGTTGGAATTGGCAATCAGCTGTGCGGACTTGAAGGAAGTCATCGTCTTGCCGCTGCCGGTGGTGTGCCAGATATACCCGCCGCGCTGCTTGCCGCTGTCCCATTTCGTTTTGGAAACTACATCCGAAATCGCACTGGCAGCATAATACTGATAGCTGCGCATAACCTTCAACACGCCGTCCGCATCGTCGGCCACGGTGTAAAAGCCGATCATCTGATGCGCCATGGGAATGGACAGCAGCTTGGAGGCAATCTCTTTCCAATCGTTGATTGGCTCGTTGTTGAAGTCCGCCCAGTGGAAGTAGTAATCGGTGTTAAATTTGCCGTCGGGACCGGGGTTGGCGAAGTAGACGGTTTCTTCCGGGTTCATTGCCACAAAAATCTGCACAAGCGAGAACAGCCCGGTAAACACACCCTCGTGGGCGTATTTTTCGATTTGGTTATATGCCTGACTCACCGGCACACCGCTGCGCTTTAATTCCAGATGGAAAACCGGCATACCGTTGATCAGCAGCATCAAATCGCCGCGGCGGTCGTTCAGCATTTTGGATTTACCGGGAAAAATCGGCTGCTGCACGATCTGGTAGCGGCTTTGCCCGGCGGCAATCTCCATGCGGTCGTAGATTTTCAGGCTGACTTCCTTGCCGAAATGTGCCTTGTCATCGGGGTTATCGCGCTTGACAGAAACCGTTTTGCCGTTGATAAAGCCGTTCAGCTTCAGCGGCGTGCGCAGTTCCCGAATCTGCTCCACAATTTGCTGCATCTCGCCATCGGTCAAGGGGTAATCGCCAAGGCGATCTATGCCGCGGTTATTGTCAAAGAGAATGTTTGCCCAGTTGCGAATCAGATCCTGCTCGGTGGGATATTTCAGAATTGTGCTCTCCCAGCCTTTGGTCGTCAGGATTTTTATAAGCGCTTCTTCAAAGTCCGATTCCTTTTGAAAGGTCATTTGTTTTGCCCCTTTCCGGGTATTTGTGTGCGCTTTTACAGCCGTTCGCGCACCATCATCAGAGCATAGCCCAGCAGGTTTTGCCCCTTCCACTTGCCAATATCCAGCCTGTCCGGGTCCTTCATCGACAAGCCGATGCCCCAAATGGTATCCCTGACCGCACATTCAGCCAAAACGGAACCTTTGGTGGCGGCAAGCTGCGCTTTCAGGTCGTCATTTTGGGTGAATTTAGCAAGCAGCCCTGTAAAAACAACGATTTGCCGAATACCATTCCAATAGCGCTCGCTGTAATGGGCAACCAGCCTGCCAAGCGCCTTGATTTCGGCAACATCATCGGTTGCAAGAATTTTGGCCGCCACAGCCTTGTCACCAAAGTAGACAGCCTTTTTGTACATCATATATTGTTCTATGGAGGAAAAGTCCACCCCCTCCACCGTAAAGCGGCAGGGGTACCAGTTGCTCAAATATCCGTTTTCCTCACTGGGGTTATGAAAGCAAACAACCGTCATTATACTTCACCGACTTTTTGTACCGCCAAATCCAGTTCCAGATCATGCAGCCCGCCGTATGCTTTTTCCAGAAAAGCAACCGGCACTTTTTTTACGACCTCGCTGCTGGGCAGATTATAATACCATTGATAATACGCATAAAATTCGCCGATCCAATCCGGCATAAACCCCTCGATGGCTTTGCCGTCCTTCAGTGTAAAGTCCTCGGTTTTGCAAAAGTAATCCCACAATTCGGGGGCGCTCATCGTGTTTACATAGGCTTTGGCTTCGTCGATGCTTTTTCTGGTTTTGCTTGCCATATAGGAATTGATAAAAGCCGCAGTATCCTTGTCAGGGTATTTCTGTGCCACAAGGTCAAAGAGCTTGCCCTGATTTTCGACCACATCGCTTACATATTCCTTTGCATACGCGCGCATTGCCCCTCACCTCTCAAACAGTGTGCTGAACACCTTTGTGACCGTGTTCGCGTCGGAATCCACCAGTTCGCGCATCCGTTTTCTTGCCGTTATGTCGCGCTGATTGTACCTGTCGTTAAATTCAGTGTAGTCCACGGCAAGCAGCTCGTCGGTTATTTCTTTCAGATTTGCATACGCGGCCTCGGACTTGATGCAATACTGGATGCCCAAACCGCCCAGCGACAGCAGATCTTCCAGAATATCCACATCAATATTATCGCGCACAAACTCTTTGGCGATGTAAAAGTAGGAGGCGTTTGCGCGCCAGCCGCAAATCACATCATAATCGCGGGTATCCATGCCGTATTTTTCGATAAATTTCTTTGCCAGCATACGGTATCGCTTAGAGTCGGCGGCGTCCCGGTGCTTCATCAGCTCTGCCAGCCACGCAAGAACACTGTGCTGCTGAAAATCCAGAATTTTCAGCCCGGCGGTTTCCAGCTCGTACTTGTGAACCCAGCCGTTTGTGTCGTTCGGGCGGCAGACCGCCCATTCTTTGGCAAGTTCGATGTTCTCGGTAAGGTAAAAGCCCCTGCCATAGTCGTGTTTATCATCCCCGCCGCCAAATTTCGGCACAACGATTTTGTCGGGAGTGCCGTGATATAAAATAATTTTTCCCATTTTTTCACGATTCTCCTTAGACAAACATCTTTTCGAGCATGGATTTTTTGATATTTTGCAGCTTTTCTAACTCACGCTGATGAAGGGTGATAAGGTGGTCGAGATTACGAAAAAAGTCGGCAATGTGTTCTTGCTCTTTTATGTCAGGAAGTAGCACAGTCACAGTAGAGTATTCATCAAACGAGATGTTCAGCAAGCCATCCATTCTCGCACCAGACGACACAATCTTGCGAAGCTGACTCTCAACTTCAGAGCCATTCAACTCTATTGACAGAAACTCTGCATTTTTGTTTTCCGCAGAAAAACAATGATAAACAAACGGTATACGGGCACTTTCTGCTGTTGTCAGCGCAAAGCAAGAGCCAAATGGACGCAACTTTGATGCGCCGTGATTATAGGCAAGTTCACCTTTTTGGAGAAGAATATATTTCTTCAAACTTTCTCCAGCGTTATCAAAAGCATACCTTTCTGACTGCTCAATAAAGCCGTTGTTTGCCGTAATCATCATTATAGGGGCTTCCGATGTTGGGTCATTGCGGGTTACTTCTTTGACAACTTCCCCCAACTTCCGCTGTTCCCAAGCGTCAGTAAATCCCTTGAATCGAATTTCGGGAACGCTGCTGCCATTTTTCGGAAACATTTTTTCAAGCATGGCTTTCTTCAAAACTTGCAGCTTGTCAAACTTACGCTGATGAAGGGTGATAAGGTGGTCGAATGTATCCATATACTTGCCAATTTCAGCTTTTTCAGATAAATCATTTGGCATATAAAAAGCAAGTTGTTGAAGGGTCGAGTATTTTACACGACGTTTTTCAATTAAAGAGCCAGTTGCAGCGTTATCAAAAATATTCATCGCCGTGGGTGTTTTGAAATATGCATTCCAAAATCCACTGCATTTGTCATCATCAATCGAAAACACATCATAATAGCCGGAAACACTTACAGTAAAAGCATTTTTATTGTATCCAAGTGCTCCAAATCTTAGATTCATTGGATTGGTAACAAACTCATTGGGCTTTACAGTTTTGAATAAATCCTCTGTCTTGGTCACGAGGGAACTTCTTTCATAACGGTCTGTTTTGGGCGTGACACCACTTTCGATTGTCAAGCTGTACAGGGGGTTACTCTCAAAATCAGAGGTTCGAGTATTACGCTCTTGCAGAATCTCCCCCAACTTTCGCTGTTCCCAAGCAAAAGTAAAAGGGCCTCGGATTTTCCTTGGCCCTCTTGTTTGACTTATCGCTTATAAATATGCAGCCTTACGCCTCGAAGCCGCCGGTTACAATAAATTCCCGCAGCAAACTGTCCACTTTCTGGTTTACCTTGGGCGGTATCAGCTTTACGCCCTCTTTTTTCTCAAAATAGGCTTTGGCTTTTGCCTTGTCCACGGTTTTCTTCAGTTCGTCAAGGCGACCAAACTCGTTAATGTTGGTTTTCGTCAGCCCAAGACCCATCATATTGCGGAGCTTTTCTTCATCCAAGCCAAACACAACGGCAAAACGGTGGATTTGGTCATTCTTCGCACGGCACTGGTACTCGGTGATGTAATCCCGCAGCGTCTTGCCGGGTTCGGGTGTGGCGTCACCGCGTTCAATATCGTGCAGGAAGATGTTGGCAAACTTCTGTTCTTCCTGTGTCAGGCTGGCAAAGGACTTATGCAGTTCAGCTTTTGCCTGTTCTATGGATTCTCCCGATGCACCCGCCTGATTCAGCAGCTTCAGGTACTTATCAAAGCGGCTGTTCATATAGTTGGAATCAATCACACCGGTGTCGATTTCCGTCAAATAGCCCACCAAATCATACGGCGCATCGCTATCATCGGAAGGGTCCGACGGCTCGGCGGACAGCTCCTTATAGCGCTGTGCCAAAATCAGATAGGCCGACTCATCAAACAGCATTTCGACATCAATGGTTTCATCGGTAGCATCGTCCGGGCAATGATATACGCTTTGATTCCATGTAAAGCCCTGCACACGCGCTGCCTCCATGTAGTCGTTAAGCTCACGGAACAGCTTTGCAAACTTGGCGCAGACGCTCCTGTCCTGCGGCAGCTTTTCAAAATCCGGCACACCCGCGCTCGTAAACAACTCCGCAATGTCGCCGTACACCTCGTTCATTTTTTCAAGGTTGTGGGCAAGGCGGTCAACAAACAATCCAATTGGGCGGTCGCCGGAGTACAGCTTCACCGCTTTCAGCACATTTTGCTCCATTGTGTGCGGCTTGCGGTAATAGCGAATCACGCCGAACGGCTTATCCGGTCCAAACAATCGGTTCGTGCGGGAAAACGCCTGTATAATGTTCTCGTATTCCAGCATCTTATCCATATAGAGGGTATTAACCCACTTGGAGTCAAAGCCGGTCAGCATCTGGTCAACAACGATCAGCAAATCAAGCTGTTGGTCGGGGGTGCGTTCAATGCGCTTATACTGCTCCTTGTGCGCCAAACGCAGCGACAGATCCTTCTTAAACCGTGCATGGGTAGATATTGTAAAATCCTGCCCATAGCGCTTATTGTAATCCTCGATAATTTCAACAAGCCCGTCCTCTTTGTAAATCGCGCCGCCGTTATTATCAATGTTCGGGTCAAAAAGGCAGCTTGTTTTCAATTCCGGCATGGTGGTCTTCATCATGCGGTAATATTCGATTGCCTCCGGGATGCTGCTTGTGGCAAAAATCGCGTGGAATTTACCGTTGTGGCTCAAGGTCAGCCAGTTTTCCTTAATATCCTCGATAACGGTCTGCTTATGCTCGGCCGTCAGATATTGTGTATTGGGCAGATAATCCTCAATCCCCTTGATCCACTTTCCGTCCGGACCCGGTTCGCCGTACATTTTCACCTGCGTGTTGTCCATGTACTTATAGTACACAGCTGCTTTTGCAGGGTCGTTCAGGGCATCTGCAACCGTAGCTGCCTTTGCTTTTTCCAGTGCAACAGCCTGCCGCACATCTTTGTCGCGGAAGGTAAGTACCTTGTACGGGTCAAAGCCCAGCACATTTTTATCGCGGATGCCGTCTGCTATGCTGTAACGGTGCAGCTCATTGCCAAACACATCGGTTTGTGCGTTGTTCTTTTTGGCGTTTTCCTCAAACACGGGCGTGCCGGTAAAGCCGAAGAAAATCGCGCGAGGAAAGGTTTCTTTTATAATTGCCAGCATATCGCCAAAGGTGGAGCGATGCGCCTCGTCCACGATAAACACCAATCGCTTTTTGCCGATCAACTCAATATCGCGGGCATTTTTGCCGCCCTCCTCGTCACGGATATTGCTCATCTTCTGAATAGATGTCACAATCAGCGTGTCTGCGGTGGCAATGCTTTTCAACTTGGAAATCAATACATAGGTGTTTTCTGTTGCCTGCACGGTCTCGTTTTCATCGGCAAAGGCGCGGTATTCTTTCAGCGACTGCGTCCCCAGCTCGATACGATCCGTGAGGAAAACCACCTTGTCCGCATCGTTGGAATTGGCAATCAGCTGTGCGGACTTGAAGGAAGTCATCGTCTTGCCGCTGCCGGTGGTGTGCCAGATATACCCGCCGCGCTGCTTGCCGCTGTCCCATTTCGTTTTGGAAACTACATCCGAAATCGCACTGGCAGCATAATACTGATAGCTGCGCATAACCTTCAACACGCCGTCCGCATCGTCGGCCACGGTGTAAAAGCCGATCATCTGATGCGCCATGGGAATGGACAGCAGCTTGGAGGCAATCTCTTTCCAATCGTTGATTGGCTCGTTGTTGAAGTCCGCCCAGTGGAAGTAGTAATCGGTGTTAAATTTGCCGTCGGGACCGGGGTTGGCGAAGTAGACGGTTTCTTCCGGGTTCATTGCCACAAAAATCTGCACAAGCGAGAACAGCCCGGTAAACACACCCTCGTGGGCGTATTTTTCGATTTGGTTATATGCCTGACTCACCGGCACACCGCTGCGCTTTAATTCCAGATGGAAAACCGGCATACCGTTGATCAGCAGCATCAAATCGCCGCGGCGGTCGTTCAGCATTTTGGATTTACCGGGAAAAATCGGCTGCTGCACGATCTGGTAGCGGCTTTGCCCGGCGGCAATCTCCATGCGGTCGTAGATTTTCAGGCTGACTTCCTTGCCGAAATGTGCCTTGTCATCGGGGTTATCGCGCTTGACAGAAACCGTTTTGCCGTTGATAAAGCCGTTCAGCTTCAGCGGCGTGCGCAGTTCCCGAATCTGCTCCACAATTTGCTGCATCTCGCCATCGGTCAAGGGGTAATCGCCAAGGCGATCTATGCCGCGGTTATTGTCAAAGAGAATGTTTGCCCAGTTGCGAATCAGATCCTGCTCGGTGGGATATTTCAGAATTGTGCTCTCCCAGCCTTTGGTCGTCAGGATTTTTATAAGCGCTTCTTCAAAGTCCGATTCCTTTTGAAAGGTCATTTGTTTTGCCCCTTTCCGGGTATTTGTGTGCGCTTTTACAGCCGTTCGCGCACCATCATCAGAGCATAGCCCAGCAGGTTTTGCCCCTTCCACTTGCCAATATCCAGCCTGTCCGGGTCCTTCATCGACAAGCCGATGCCCCAAATGGTATCCCTGACCGCACATTCAGCCAAAACGGAACCTTTGGTGGCGGCAAGCTGCGCTTTCAGGTCGTCATTTTGGGTGAATTTAGCAAGCAGCCCTGTAAAAACAACGATTTGCCGAATACCATTCCAATAGCGCTCGCTGTAATGGGCAACCAGCCTGCCAAGCGCCTTGATTTCGGCAACATCATCGGTTGCAAGAATTTTGGCCGCCACAGCCTTGTCACCAAAGTAGACAGCCTTTTTGTACATCATATATTGTTCTATGGAGGAAAAGTCCACCCCCTCCACCGTAAAGCGGCAGGGGTACCAGTTGCTCAAATATCCGTTTTCCTCACTGGGGTTATGAAAGCAAACAACCGTCATTATACTTCACCGACTTTTTGTACCGCCAAATCCAGTTCCAGATCATGCAGCCCGCCGTATGCTTTTTCCAGAAAAGCAACCGGCACTTTTTTTACGACCTCGCTGCTGGGCAGATTATAATACCATTGATAATACGCATAAAATTCGCCGATCCAATCCGGCATAAACCCCTCGATGGCTTTGCCGTCCTTCAGTGTAAAGTCCTCGGTTTTGCAAAAGTAATCCCACAATTCGGGGGCGCTCATCGTGTTTACATAGGCTTTGGCTTCGTCGATGCTTTTTCTGGTTTTGCTTGCCATATAGGAATTGATAAAAGCCGCAGTATCCTTGTCAGGGTATTTCTGTGCCACAAGGTCAAAGAGCTTGCCCTGATTTTCGACCACATCGCTTACATATTCCTTTGCATACGCGCGCATTGCCCCTCACCTCTCAAACAGTGTGCTGAACACCTTTGTGACCGTGTTCGCGTCGGAATCCACCAGTTCGCGCATCCGTTTTCTTGCCGTTATGTCGCGCTGATTGTACCTGTCGTTAAATTCAGTGTAGTCCACGGCAAGCAGCTCGTCGGTTATTTCTTTCAGATTTGCATACGCGGCCTCGGACTTGATGCAATACTGGATGCCCAAACCGCCCAGCGACAGCAGATCTTCCAGAATATCCACATCAATATTATCGCGCACAAACTCTTTGGCGATGTAAAAGTAGGAGGCGTTTGCGCGCCAGCCGCAAATCACATCATAATCGCGGGTATCCATGCCGTATTTTTCGATAAATTTCTTTGCCAGCATACGGTATCGCTTAGAGTCGGCGGCGTCCCGGTGCTTCATCAGCTCTGCCAGCCACGCAAGAACACTGTGCTGCTGAAAATCCAGAATTTTCAGCCCGGCGGTTTCCAGCTCGTACTTGTGAACCCAGCCGTTTGTGTCGTTCGGGCGGCAGACCGCCCATTCTTTGGCAAGTTCGATGTTCTCGGTAAGGTAAAAGCCCCTGCCATAGTCGTGTTTATCATCCCCGCCGCCAAATTTCGGCACAACGATTTTGTCGGGAGTGCCGTGATATAAAATAATTTTTCCCATTTTTTCACGATTCTCCTTAGACAAACATCTTTTCGAGCATGGATTTTTTGATATTTTGCAGCTTTTCTAACTCACGCTGATGAAGGGTGATAAGGTGGTCGAGATTACGAAAAAAGTCGGCAATGTGTTCTTGCTCTTTTATGTCAGGAAGTAGCACAGTCACAGTAGAGTATTCATCAAACGAGATGTTCAGCAAGCCATCCATTCTCGCACCAGACGACACAATCTTGCGAAGCTGACTCTCAACTTCAGAGCCATTCAACTCTATTGACAGAAACTCTGCATTTTTGTTTTCCGCAGAAAAACAATGATAAACAAACGGTATACGGGCACTTTCTGCTGTTGTCAGCGCAAAGCAAGAGCCAAATGGACGCAACTTTGATGCGCCGTGATTATAGGCAAGTTCACCTTTTTGGAGAAGAATATATTTCTTCAAACTTTCTCCAGCGTTATCAAAAGCATACCTTTCTGACTGCTCAATAAAGCCGTTGTTTGCCGTAATCATCATTATAGGGGCTTCCGATGTTGGGTCATTGCGGGTTACTTCTTTGACAACTTCCCCCAACTTCCGCTGTTCCCAAGCGTCAGTAAATCCCTTGAATCGGATGGCAGGTTTGTTCTGTTTTGCCATATCAGTCACCCAACAAGAGCGTCTTGAACTCGCTCAGGCCTTTCAGGTCATACTCACTGCCGGTAAGGTCGTCCATCATCGCGGCCAGCTGCTTTTCGGTGGCGCGGATTTCGCTTTCCACATCGAAGAAGGTTGTGCTATATTTATTTTGCAGGGTCTGAATCTTGTTGACAAGGCTGTCCACCATGGCATCGGGCAGTTTGGCAAGCTCGTTCGTAAAGGGCGCAATCCATTTTTGCTCCAGCAGCTCCAACACCTGCGCATCGGTCAGCCCCTCAATGGTCTTTTTGGTCAGGGCTTCCAGTGCTGCTGCGTCAGATTTGATTTTGGCTTTCAGTGCCTTTTCCTGCCTGGTCAGTTCCTCTACACGGCCGAAAATGCGGCAGGCATTTTCAGCCTCGGGGGTACGGTCACGCCGCAGTTCTTTGACCTTTTTGGCAATCTCCTTCGGCACAAAAGCATCGCCTTCTTCGGTAAAGCACTCCTTATAGGCGTCCTTGTCGTCCTCGGTAAATTCATCCAGCAGGGCTTCATATTCGGTGGGAAGCTCGGCAAGCTGATTTTCCAGCGCGTGGAGCGCGCCAGCCTTATCTTTCAACAGCGTTTTTTGCAGCAGATCAAAGGGCAGAATGTGCCCAACCCAGCCGTCCTGCACTTCCTGCTCCTCGTTGCCTTTCTTTTTGGTGACAAGATGGGGGTCTACCTTTTTGGCTGCACCGAACCCCTCGGTCTGGATCATTTCAAGGTCAACGGCAATCGTGTTCCAGTGGTCGTCCAGCAGCTGATAAGCCTCGTATTTGTCAATCAGCGGAATGTCGGCAAGGCGCGCAAAAATATCCTCGCTGAGGGTTGTTTCCGTCTTGGCAATCTCAATTTTGCCCATGCCGTCCAACAGGACAGCCTTCATATAGGCGGGCAGCGCAGCAAAGGCGGAGCGATAGGCGTCCTCAAAGGCGGTTACATCGCGGCTGTTTTTGATAGCCGACTTGATGTCCTCAACGGTCAGCGCCGCATAGGGCGTTCCGTTTTCAGCAAACAATTCACCGCGCAGCGCAGGAAACGCCGCCCAGTATGCGGAAAGCTCGTCCAGCTCTGCTGCGGGGATGCCGCCAAACATAGAGGCGTATACATCCCAATGCTCCGCTGCCTCAGAGGAGTCCACATAGCGGGGAATGTTTAAGTTGTAGTCATTGGCGCGGATTTCCTCACGGCTGACCGTGCGGGAAAATTTGGGGATGCTCTCACGCTTTACAAAGGTATCGGCAATGCGCTTGATGTCGGAGGCGCGGAGTTTGTTGTTTTTGCCCTCCTTGGTGTACCCCTTGGAGGCGTCAATGATAAGTACATCCTCGCGCTCGCGCTTTTGGCGCAACACCATAATGATGGTGGGAATGCCCGTGCCAAAGAAAATGTTGGCGGGCAGACCGATGATGGCGTCAATGTGGTTGTTCTCAATCAGATTTTTGCGGATCGTGCCTTCCTCACCGCCGCGGAACAGAACACCGTGGGGCAAAACGATGGTCATAATGCCGTCGGGCTTGATATGGTAAAGGTCGTGCAGCAAAAAGGCATAGTCCGCCTTACCCTTGGGTGCCAGACCAAAGCGGGCATAGCGGGCGTCGCCCTCCTTGTTGGTGGGATCCCATGCCTGCGAATACGGCGGGTTCGATACTACGGCATCTACATACAGCGGGTCATAGGAGTTGATGGGGTCGGCATCGTCAAAGTAGGGCCAGTCCTCCTCCAGCGTATCGCCGTTGCGGGTAACGATGTTGTCCGGCTTGATGCCGCGCATTACCAGATTCATACGGGTCAGGTTGTAGGTGTTCTCTTTCAGCTCCTGCGCGTAGTATTTTACATTGTTTGCGTCAGCCATATACTTGGAAACGCTTTTGCCGATGTTGATCAGCAGCGAGCCGGAACCGCTGGTCGGGTCATAGATTTTGATTTCGTTCTTGCCCTGCAGGTGGCTTGCCACGATTTCAGACATCAGCAGCGAAACCTCGTGGGGCGTATAGAACTCGCCCGCCTTTTTGCCGGCATTGGCGGCAAACATACTGATAAGATATTCATAGATGAAGCCCAGCACATCATAGCCCTGCTTGCCGTCCATCGGAATATCCTTGATCAGATTCAGCAGACCGCTGATGGCTTTGGTCTGGGTGCCGGAGCTGTCGCCCAGTTTGGAAAGACCGGTTTCCAGTGTGTTGAAGATTTTCTCAAACACACGCTTGTGCGTGGGGGAAATCAGCCGGCTGAACGCCGACAGCGCATCACGCACATTGGAAACATCAAAATCCTTGCCCATGCCGAGCCAAGTGGAGAAGAAATCTTTGTAGGAGATAAAATAGCCGATGTTTTCCTGCACCCATTTAACGGTTTCGGGGTCGTCCTCGGTTACGGTTTTCAGCAGCTCATCGTCATAATCGTTGTCTTTCAGAAATTCGATTTCTTTATCGGACAGATATTTATAAAAAATGAAACCAAGGATAAAGTCTTTGTACTCGCTGGCCTCGATTTTGGAGCGCATCTGGTTAGCAGAAGCCCAAATCTTCTGCGCAAGCTGTTGTTTGTTCATCGGTCAAGCTCCTTTTGCTTTAGAAAATACCCTTTCTTGGGAAAAGCGTAAGTAGTTATTTCTATTATAACACAGATAGCTAAGGTTTCCACAAAAAATTGTGGCTTATGCCATAAAATACATACGCTTGGGAACAGCGGAAGTTCTCGGATATTACTTTTCCAGCGGGTGAAAAGAACAAAGAAAATCTGCCATTAGAGAGTTATTCCATTACAAATGAAAGTGGATTCGTCCCGCAAGATGAAAAGTTTGAAAACGGCGGTACAATGCGAGAAGCCGACAAAAGAATGTACTATATTGTTTCTCCAAATTCATTTGCGTACAACCCTGCAAGAATAAATGTGGGTTCCATCGGATACCAAGACACGGGAAAAAGTGTGATAGTAAGTTCACTTTATGAGGTCTTTAAGACTTCTGACGATGTAGATGATAGACTCCTCTGGCATTGGTTCAAATCGCCTGATTTCCAAAAGCTGATTATGCAGTTGCAAGAGGGTGGTGTTCGTCTCTACTTCTATTACGACAAGCTCTGTATGGGACAAGTATTCCTCCCTTCGCTTGAGGAACAGCGCAAAATTGGAAAGTTGTTTGATACCCTTGACCACCTTATCACCCTTCATCAGCGTAAGCCATATTCACACATACAACGGAGGTGCAATATGCTTAACGAAGCACAAAGCACAGATAAGTTCTGTGAATATTATGCAAAATGGATTACTGTATACAAGAAAGGGGCGATAAGACAGGTTACAATGGATAAGTACCTGATGACGCAAAAATGGCTTGAAAAGCTTATCCCGGATTTGAAAATTTGCGATTTGAACCGCATTGCGTATCAGCAGCTGCTGAATGATTATGCCGAATACCATGAGCGACAGACAACAATGGACTTCCACCACCAACTCAAAGGAGCCGTTTTAGACGCAGTGGACGAGGGACTGATTGACCGTGACCCCACGCGGAAAGCGATTATTAAGGGAAAGGCACCGTCTGCAAAGAAAATCAAGTACCTTAATCAATTTGAGCTGCACACGCTCCTTGCCTCGCTTGAATTAAAAGATGAAGTGAACTGGGATTATTTCATTCTTTTGGTGGCCAAGACCGGAATGCGCTTTTCGGAGGCACTGGCCCTGACCCCCAAGGACTTTGATTTCTATCATCAGACCCTTTCCATCAGCAAGACATGGGATTACAAGGGCGCCAGTGGGTTTCAGCCGACAAAGAACAAGTCATCGGTTCGTAAAATTCAAATTGATTGGCAGTCTGTTATCCGTTTTTCCGAGCTTGTAAAAGGACTGCCGGAGGATCAACCTATTTTTGTGGATGGCAAAGTCTACAACTCCACCGTCAATGATGTTTTGAGCCGCCATTGCGAGAGGTGCAATATCCCGGTCATTTCTATCCACGGTCTGCGCCACACCCACGCCTCCCTGCTGCTTTTCACCGGCGTGTCTATTGCGAGTGTTGCCAGGCGACTGGGACACTCCAGCATGACAACCACCCAAAAGACCTATCTCCATATCATTCAGGAACTGGAAAACAAGGACATTGACCTTGTTATGCGATCATTGTCCGGGCTGAACTAAAATATTGATTTATGGCTTATGTTGATTTGCTTAATGCAAAAGTGACTGTGGCGCAGAGATCCACTTTGCACCACAGTCACTTTTGCATTGGACCTTGAATGCTAATCCGAAAAATATTGTACCCTCTATATTGGGATTCTTAAATTTACCAGACACTGTCTGGCAAATTGAGTTGACCGCACTACTATAGTTGTCCTCATTGGCCGCCTTGCCGCTGTTGTCGGTGTTGTAGGTGCGCCGGGGGTCTTTGGCAGTATCATAGATAGTGACGGTGGTTTCTACCCCCGCACTGGTGACAAGTTTTGTGCCGCCCATGTCGGTAACGGCAATGTCTGCATTGTAGTCGGCATTGTCCAGCCAAATCACGGAGTTGTCTTTATCCTCGGTGATTTCAATATAGTAGCCACGCTTGCCCAGCGGAGTATTGGCAGTGCCGGGGTGGTCGATATTCGTCCAATCACCGAAGTAGCCGTTGGGCGCTTTGGTTTCGGCGATAACAAATTTGCCCATGTTGCGCTGGGTATAGTAAAGGGTGTGCCGCATGGAATCCGTGGTTGCGTAAGCGGCGCTGTTGATAACGGCATAAGTGCCGTTATTTTGGCGCTGGATACTGTAAGTGTTGTAGCCACCTGTGGGCTGATATTTGCCGGTTACAACATCCCACTGGAAAATTTCATACTGCGCATCGGCAGCAATCTGATTGCCGGTTTCGCTGTCGGTTTTCTTGACGTTGACCTGCAAAGACCATTCATCATTTTTCATCTGATAAGTATTATTAGAGTTGGCCGGTACAGAAATTGTCTGCTTGCTGCCGTTGCTGCCCCAGTACATTTCAAAGCCATAGGGTACGCCGACTTCCTCATAGCGGAATTTGATGCTGGCCAGTTCTGCTTTGGCCGAAGCCATGGCGTTATCTACCATGCGCTGGGCTTCACCTTGCAATTCGGCAATGGCAGAATCGCGGGCGCTGTCGGCGGCTGCATCTGCTTCGTCCTGCGTGGTATAGGGGCCGACACGTCCGCTGCGGCTGTCGGTGGTTTTGCTTACGGAGTAGTGCAGCGTCCAACTTGCGG
>OLOR01001852.1_pt1 | contig 18077 bp, 19 predicted proteins | sample 1672521 | NCBI WGS metagenome assembly OLOR01 (sample SAMEA3136695, study PRJEB25190) | human gut metagenome | biome: human gut; feature: human-associated habitat; material: faeces | place: Austria | collected 2013
TGGGGAGTATACAGGATATGGCGTGGAATTGCTGGATAAGATCGCTGAGTATACCGGATGGAAGTACGAATATGTGTATGACACATGGGACAATGTCCTGAAAAAACTGGAGTCAGGTGAGATTGATATGATCTGCCAGGCGCAGAAAACACCGGAACGTGAGGAGAGATTCCTGCTTTCGAAGTACTGGGCGGGAACAGAAGCCTGTGTTCTTTATGCAAGAATGGATGATGACAGGTATTATTACAATGATTATGAGGCTTTTAATGGCATCCGGGTGGCAGGACTGAAAGAAAGTTTTCAGAATGATGATCTGAAAGAATATGCTCAAAAGAATGATTTTTCGTTTGAGTTGAAAGAATACATGACGACAGAAGAATGTTTTCAGGCATTGGAGGAAGGTGCTGTGGATGCAGTCGTACAGGGATCGCTTGTCGGGATGGACGATTATAAGATTATCTGCCGGTTTGGAGCACAGCCATTTTATCTGATGGCAGGAAAGCAGAAGCAAAAGGTAATGGAGGATGCCGATTATGCGCTTGGAGAGATCACAGCGGATTATCCGACATTTTTAAGTGAACTGTACCAGAAGTATTATGGAGATACTTCTGCCATGGGGCTTGCATTTACAAGAGAAGAAATTGAATATATTAGGGCACAAAAACAGGTGAATATAGCGTTTATCAATAACAGACCACCGTTTTCAATGGAAAATGACGACGGAGAAATCGAAGGGATCATTGTTGATCTTGTGAGTCGGATCCGGGAGAGCAGCGGCCTGAATCTGCAGTACACGATGCTGGAAAGTGGTCAGCGTGTGATAGATTATCTTGAAAAACATCCGGCAGATCTGGTGGCTGGTGTCGTAGTCGAAAATCCTGCATTCACAAAATCTGATTATCTGGTATCAGATGTCATATATACAGGGGAAGTGGCGCTTGTCTGCAGGCAGGGGATGAACTATACACCCGGAGATGCAGAGAATAAGTATATTCTTGCGATCACGAAGAGTTATGCGGCACTGGAAAATTATATCCAGGCAAATTATCCGGAGTTTGAGATTGTAAAATGCACTACGACAGAGGAATGTATGGAACTTCTGAACAGCGGAGAGTGCGACTTTATGGCACAGAATGTCAACGTGGTGACACCGCTGCTGCAGAAACCGCGGTATGAGGGATTGACGGTACTGCCTAACCTGTCTAAGGAAGAACCGATGGGGATTGTTGGAAAAAACAGTGATGAAAATAAAATCCTGATGAGCATTATCAATAAATGCATTACGCAGATTCCCTCTCAGGAAGTATCCCAGATCACGATCAGCCATACAGTGGCGAATGGGTATCAGCTTACCTGGACAGATGTGCTGTATAAGTTCCGCTATCCGCTTATTGTCATCTTTATTTTGCTGGTGGCGAGTATTCTGTTTATGATTTTCTGGCAGGAGGCGAGACGAAAAAGCTATTTAAAGATTGCGGAGAAGAATGAACAGCTTTTAGAAGCAGTCGATCAGGCAAACCGGGCAAATCAGGCAAAGAGTGATTTCCTTGCAAGGATGAGCCACGAGATACGGACACCGATGAATGCAATCGTAGGACTGACGGAGATCGCAAAGCACTATGAGGAAGATCCGAAGAAGATAGAGGACTATCTCGATAAAATTGATGTGTCGTCCAAGGTGCTGTTAAATATTATCAATGATATTTTAGATATGTCGTCTATCGAGAATAAGAAGATGAAAATTGCAAAGGAACCGTTTGATCTTCATGAGATCTTAATGTCCGTCTGCACGATTTATGAACCGCAGTGCAAGCAGAAAGGGATAGCGTTTGAGGTACAGGACGAAGAGGTGACGCATACACATCTGATCGGGGATGGACTTCGTGTGAACCAGATTTTGCTGAACCTGGTTTCCAATGCTTACAAATTCACGCCGTCCGGTGGGAAAATCACGATCAAAGTGAAAGAACTCTATGTGAAGGAGGAGAAAGCATACTTTAATTTCCTTGTGGAAGATACCGGGGAGGGCATGTCGGAGGAGATGCAGACGCGGCTGTTCCAGCCATTCGAGCAGGAGAGTGCGACAACTGCGCAGAAACACGGAGGAAGCGGACTGGGGCTGTCCATTGCAAAAAATTTCGTGGAACTGATGTCAGGCTCCATTTCCGTGAAATCGAAAAAAGGAGAGGGAACGACATTTGTTGTGTCTATTCCATTTGAATTTGAACAGGCTGCAGAACCGGAAATAACGGAGCAGCCGGTGGAAAACGATTTGTCCGTGGTACAGGAAGAACAGGCGGTATATGATTTTGCCGGGAAAAAAGTATTGCTTGCGGAAGACACCGCATTTAATGAAGAGGTGGCAACAGAACTGCTTGCAATGGTACATATGGATGTGGATTGTGCACATAACGGCAAGGAAGCCGTCGAGTTGTTTGAGAAGGCAAAGCCAGGTACTTACATGGCAATTCTTATGGATATTCACATGCCGGTGATGAATGGTTATGAAGCGGCACGCACAATCCGGAAGTCAGAGAGAGAGGATGCCGGAACGATCGCAATTTATGCCATGACTGCAAATTCTTTTGAGGAGGATGTCAGTGCAGCCTTAAATGCGGGAATGAACGGACATATTGCAAAACCGATCGATGCGCAGATCTTATATGAAGTTTTGGACAAGCTTGCAAAAGAACAGCAGTAAAAGGAATTGTTTGCAACCTGAATGGCTTTGTGGTAGTATATCTAATGGTTTTTTATGATCTGAACGGAAAATAAGCAAAAAGGAGCATATATAAAATATGAAATGGAATAAATATACCATTGAGACAACGACTGCGGCAGAAGATTACTTAAGCTCTGCACTTATGGATCTTGGCATTGAAGGTGTGCAGATCGAGGATAATGTGCCGCTGACAAAAGAAGATCAGGCAGAGATGTTCATTGATTTTCTGCCGGAACTTCCACCGGATGAGGGGATCAGCTATGTCAGTTTTTATCTGGAAGACAACGGACAGGATGATACCGAACTGTTAAAACAGGTCAAGACAACCATCGAGGAGATGCGGAATGTGGTAGATATGGGAACCGGAAAGATCACATCCGACCAGACAGAGGATCTTGACTGGATCAACAACTGGAAGAAGTTTTTCAGCTCTTTCTATATTGACGATATCCTGATCAAGCCAACATGGGAAGAACTGAAGGAAGAAGACAGGGACAAGTTTTTGATTGAGATCGATCCGGGTGTCTCTTTTGGAACAGGCAAGCATGAGACGACACAGCTCTGCATCCGGCAGTTGCTGAAATATATTCGTGGAAATGAAACATATACGCCGCAGGTAAAGACACCAAAGGTTCTTGATGTTGGCTGCGGAAGCGGTATTTTATCGATCGTGGCACTGAAATTAGGGGCATCAGAGGTAGTCGGAACAGACCTTGACCCGGACTGCATGACTTCCACACACGACAATATGGAAGTAAATCATCTCGATCAGAAACTGGGAACATTTTATGTTGGAAATCTGATTGATGATACAGAACTTCAGGAAAAAACCGGAACGGAAGAATTTGATATCGTTGTTGCCAACATTCTGGCAGACGTGATCATTCCAATGGCACCGGTGATCCCGGCGCGTTTAAAAAAAGGTGGATATTTTATCACATCAGGAATCATTGATTTCAAAGAGAATGACGTGAAAGAGGCAATTGAGAAAGCCGGTCTGGAAGTTGTAGAGATCAATCATCAGGGCGAATGGGTGAACATTACAGCAAGAAAGAATTAGGAAAAGACATGTATCAGTTTTTTATAGAAGATGAAAATGAAGCAGAAGATTTTGTGACAATTGAAGGCAGCGATGTCAACCATATTAAAAATGTGCTGCGGATGAAACCGGGAGAGAAAATCCGTGTGTGCACCAGAAACGGACAAAACTATTTTTGCAGTATATCTGATATTACAGAAAGCTTTGTGCGTGCGGATATTCTGGAAAAAGAGGCGGAAAGCACAGAACTGCCATGCAGGATTTATCTGTTTCAGGGGCTTCCGAAGAATGACAAGATGGAATGGATCATTCAGAAAACTGTGGAACTTGGCGTTTATGAGGTCATACCGGTTGCCATGAAAAACTGTGTGGTAAAGTTAGATGACAAAAAGGCAAAATCAAAGGTGACGCGCTGGCAGGCGATCGCAGAGAGCGCAGCAAAACAGTCAAAGAGAAGTCTGATCCCGGAAGTGAAGATGCCGATGTCGTACAAAGAAGCTGTGGCATATGCCAAGAAACTGGATGTGAAACTGGTTCCCTATGAAAACGAGCATGGAATGGCAGGGACGAAGGCTGCAATGGAACAGATAAAAAAAGGCGAAAGTATCGCAGTGTTTATCGGACCGGAGGGCGGATTTGCGCCGGAAGAGATTGAAATGGTCAGAGATGAAATGCAGCTGATCTCACTTGGCAGACGGATCCTTAGAACAGAGACGGCAGGAATCGCAGCCCTTGCGATTTTGGGATATCAGTTAGAGAGTCAGACCGATGGCAGGGATGAGTAGAAGCGTGATGCTGCATAGATAAAGAAGGATAATTATGGAAACAAATTTGACAGAAGTTTATTTGGATAATTCTGCAACGACCCGTTGCAGTGAACGTGCAAAAGATTTGATGGTAAAAGTTCTGATGGAAGATTACGGAAATCCATCCTCACTTCATATGAAAGGTGTGGAAGCAGAGAACTATATCAAAGAGGCTAAGAAAAAGATCGCAAAGACGTTAAAGGTGGATGAGAAAGAAATCCTTTTCACATCCGGAGGAACGGAATCAAACAATACTGCACTGATCGGAGCAGCACTGGCAAATAAAAGAGCCGGAAATCATATTATCACGACATCAATAGAGCATGCGTCTGTTTCAGCAGTTACAGGATATTTAGAGGAACTTGGCTTTCGAGTGACATATCTGAAAGTGGATGCAGATGGTATCATTTCACTCGACGAACTGCGGGAGGCGGTATGTGAGGACACGATCCTTGTCTCTATGATGATGGTCAACAATGAGATCGGAGCAGTGGAACCGATCGAAGAAGCAATCAAGGTGATCAAAGAAAAAAATCCGAATACATTGGTACATGTGGATGCGATCCAGGCATATGGAAAGTACCGTATTTTTCCGAAAAAACTGGGGATTGATATGCTTTCTGTCAGCGGACATAAAATCCATGCGCCGAAAGGAACAGGATTTCTGTTCATCAAAGATAAGACGAAGGTAAAACCGCTGATTTACGGTGGCGGGCAGCAGAAGGGCATGCGCTCCGGAACCGAGAACGTACCGGGTGTTGCTGCGTTAGGTGAGGCTGCCGAAGAGATTTATGAAAACTTTGAGGAAAAAATTGACCACCTTTATCAGATCAAACAGCGTTTTGTGGAAGGCGTTTTAAAAATAGAAGGTGTGTCTGTCAATGGAAAGACAGGACGTGATTCCGCACCACAGATCGTCAGTGTGAGTATTGACGGCGTGCGCAGTGAGGTTATGCTCCACACATTAGAGGACAGAAAGATTTATGTGTCAGCGGGAAGCGCATGTTCCTCGAACAAACCATCCGTGAGCCATACATTGACAAACATCGGACTTAAGGGCAGTCTGCTGGATTCAACGATCCGGTTCAGCTTTTCTGTGCATACCACAGAGGAAGAGATTGATTATGCATTGGAAGTCATGAACGAGGTTGTGCCAAAGCTCCGCCGTTATACGAGAAAGTAGTCCGGCAATTGCAAAATTCATGAAAGTGTAAATTGAATTGTGAAAAATTAACAAAAGACATGAAAAAGGAGAAAACATGTATAAATCATTTTTGATCAAATATGCGGAGATCGCGATCAAAGGAAAAAACAGATATTTATTTGAAGATGCATTGGTAAGCCAGATCAACCATGCATTGAAAAAGGCAGACGGAGAATTTCTTGTTCGAAAAGAGCAGGGAAGAATCTACGTCGACACGTTGAGCGACTATGATTATGATGAGGTTGTGGAAGCATTAAAATGTGTGTTTGGTATCGTCGGGATCTGCCCGGTTGTATTATTGGAAGACGAAGGTTTTGACAAACTTGCAGAGGAAGTCATTGCATACATTGATAAGGTGTACCCGGACAAACATTTTACATTTAAAGTAAATGCCCGCCGCGCAAGAAAGAATTATCCGATGGAGTCCATGGAGATCAATGCAGCCATGGGCGAGAAGATTTTAGATGCTTACCCGGAGACAAAAGTAGATGTGCATCATCCACAGGTGGTATTTAATATTGAGATCCGTGCAAAAATTAACGTATACTCAACGATTATTCCGGGACCGGGTGGAATGCCGGTCGGAACGAACGGCAAAGCAATGCTGCTTTTATCCGGCGGGATCGACAGTCCGGTGGCTGGATATATGATCGCAAAACGCGGTGTTACGATCGATGCTACTTATTTCCATGCGCCGCCATATACTTCAGAGCGTGCAAAACAAAAAGTCGTTGACCTTGCAAAAATCGTCGCAAAATATTCAGGACCGATCAATCTGCACGTTGTGAACTTTACGGATATCCAGCTTTATATCTACGAGCAGTGTCCGCATGAGGAATTGACGATCATCATGCGCCGTTACATGATGAAACTTGCAGAGCATTTTGCAAAAGAGAATAAATGTCTCGGTCTTATCACCGGAGAGAGTATCGGACAGGTGGCAAGCCAGACGATGCAGTCCCTTGCAGCAACGAATGAGGTATGTACGATGCCGGTCTATCGTCCGCTCATTGGATTTGACAAGCAGGAGATCGTCACGATCTCTGAAAAAATCGATGCATATGAGACATCCATTCTTCCATACGAAGACTGCTGTACGATTTTTGTGGCAAAGCATCCGGTGACAAAACCGAACTTAAATGTGATCCATAATGATGAGAGAAAGTTAAGCGAAAAGATTGATGCATTAATGCAGGAAGCCATTGATACGGTAGAAGTGATCCACATTGAGGGATAAAACAAAAAAAGCAGGCAGTATCGGAAAAAGGAACTGTCTGCTGCAAAAAGAAAAAGCCACAGAACGTATCTTCTGTGGCTCAAATCTTCGGAAATGATTAAACTAAATATGGTTTTAATACTTCCATGATTTCATCCATATTGCTTTCAGCATGAATTGCTAAATCAATTGGTTTGGATAAATCTAAACTGAAAATACCCATAATGGATTTTGCATCGATCACATATCTTCCGGAGATTAAATCGAAATCAAATTCGAACTGGGTGATTGCATTAACAAAAGATTTTACTTTGTCAATGGAGTTTAAAGAAATCTGTACTGTTTTCATGATAAAAAACCTCCTTAATTAACTATCAAAGTTAACTTTATAGTAATGGTTTTTTATGGAAAAGTCAACACAAAATAGGAGTATCGAATGAAAATAAATAAGAAAGCCGCACTGCACAATTTAGGATGCAAGGTAAATGCATATGAAACAGAGGCAATGCAGCAGATATTAGAAAATGCAGGTTATGAGATTGTCCCATTCACAGAATATGCGGATGTCTATGTGGTCAATACCTGTTCCGTTACTAATATGGCAGACCGCAAGTCAAGACAGATGCTGCATAAGGCGAAAAAGATGAACCCGGATGCAATCGTCGTAGGAGCCGGATGTTATGTGCAGACAAAAGAGGCAGAGGCACTGCTTGATGATACGGTGGATATCGTGATCGGAAATAACAAAAAACATGAATTGCTTTCCATGCTCGAAGCATATGAAAATGACCACGGAAAGTGTGGGAATGTGATCGATATCAATCATGAGAAGCAGGAATATGAGGAAATGTTCTTAGAGCGCACCGCAGAGCACACCAGAGCTTTTATCAAGGTGCAGGACGGATGCAACCAGTTCTGCAGCTACTGTATCATTCCTTTTGCAAGAGGAAGGGTGCGGAGCAGAAATTCTGAAGATGTGATCCGGGAAGTGAAACGCCTTGCGGAACATGGATTCAGGGAGATCGTCCTCACGGGGATCCACTTGAGTTCCTACGGTGTAGATACCGGCGACGATCTGCTCCATCTGATCCGGGAAGTGCATAATGTCGATGGGATTGAGCGGATAAGGCTTGGAAGCTTAGAACCGAGAATCGTGACGGATGGATTTGCGGCGGCACTTGCAGGGCTGCCAAAGATCTGTCCGCATTTCCATCTTTCCTTACAGAGCGGATGCGATGCCACACTGCAGCGCATGAACCGCAGATATGATACAAGGGAATATGAAGAGGGATGTCAGATCCTGAGAAAATATTTTGACCATCCTGCCATCACGACAGATGTGATCGTAGGTTTTCCGGGAGAGACAGAGGAAGAATTTGCGGTTACAAAAGAATATTTAAAACGTATCCATTTTTATGAAATGCATATCTTCCAGTATTCTAAGAGAGAAGGAACAAAGGCAGCTGTGATGGAACATCAGATCCCGGAACCGGTGAAAAAAGAGCGGAGCAATATCCTTCTGGCGTTAGAGAAGAAAATGTCTGAAGAATTCCGGGAATACTATGTCGGAAAACAGGTGACAGCTCTGATGGAAGAGGCTTATGAATTTGAAGGTGAAACATATTTTACCGGATACACAAAAGAGTATGTAAAGATCGCTGTGAAGTCGGCAGCTGACCTTTCGAATCAGTTTGTGAAAGGAACGATCCGTGGCAGATTGACAGATGATATCTATCTTATGGTTGAATTTTAGGACAAACTATATTAGAATAAGCTAGAGGATTACTGTAATTATGAAGGTACTGAATAATTACGGATTACTTTCTTACCATAGAGTAAAGAAGAGTATAAGGGCGTGACAAATATGCAGAACATCAATAATACGCAATATTTCAGAGTGGAGAAGGAGCCGGAACTGCAGGTAAAGGATGTACTTGCAATTGTGTATCGTGCACTGAGCGAGAAGGGATACAATCCACTGAATCAGATTGTTGGATATATTATGTCAGGTGATCCTACTTATATCACCAGTCATAATAATGCAAGAAGTCTGATCATGAAAGTAGAGCGTGACGAATTAGTAGAAGAGGTATTGAAAGCATATATTAAGAATAATCATTGGAATTAATGTACTTAAGAAGAACCGGATAAGTACAGATTAATATATGCCTTACAGGAAAAGTCTGTCCGGGTGAAGGGCAGAGGCATGGAGATTTTGAATGAGAATATTAGGTTTAGACTATGGCTCAAAGACTGTCGGTGTGGCAGTCAGCGATGAGCTTTTATTTACTGCGCAGGGACTGGAGATCGTCAGAAGACAGTCCCCTAATAAACTGCGCCAGTCTCTGGCAAGAATTGAGGAAATTATCAAAGAATATAACGTAGAGCGCATCGTTTTGGGTTATCCTAAGAACATGAATAATACAGAGGGTGAGCGCTGCGAAAAAACAAAAGAATTCAAAGAAATGCTGGAGCGTCGTACCGGACTTCATGTGATTCTGTGGGATGAGAGGCTGACGACCGTATCAGCAGATAAGCATATGATGGAATCAGGAATCCGCAGGGAAGACCGCAAAAAGTTTGTGGACGAGATTGCGGCTGTTTTTATCCTGCAGGGCTATCTTGACTATCTTGCAATGCATCCGGAAGAAAAATAAGGTCCATAGAAAGTAATCCCAATGACGACAGCAGACCAGAAAAATATAAGAAAGGAAGAAAGATGGAAAAAGTTATTTTTACAGATCCGGACACAAAAGAGAAAATTGAATTTTATGTGTTGGAAGAGACACAGATCAATGGAAAAAAATTTCTTTTTGTAACAGAAGAAGAGGATGGAGACAGTGAAGCATATATTTTAAAAGAGATTGCAGATGAAAATGATGATGTTGTCTACGAGATGGTGGAAGATGACAACGAACTTGCAGCTCTTGGTAAAGTGTTTGCGGAATTAATTGACGATGCAGATATTGAATATTAGTAAATTAAGAAATGGAATTGGAATTTTGAAGAAACAGGAAAATATAACAGAAAATCTTACTGCGGAAGAGAATCGTAAAGAGATCACAGAGACAATAGAAAATGCTGCGGCAGAGAAGAAACCTGCACGCAGACCGGCACGAAAGAATGCAACAGCCACAAAGAAGAAAACAGACGAGGCAGCAGGGAAAGAAGAAAAAGGCGGAAAGGCTGAAAAGAAAGCCAGAGCAGAGAAGAAAACAAAAAGTGCGTCTGCAGAGACTGTAAAAGTGAAAAAGAGCGGAAAAAATAAAGATGGAGGAAAAGACTTGAAACAGAATGAACATTCCTCAAAACTTAAGATCATTCCACTTGGCGGATTAGAGCAGATCGGAATGAATATTACAGCTTTTGAGTATGAGGACAGTATTATTGTTGTGGATTGCGGATTGTCATTCCCGGAAGACGACATGTATGGAATTGATCTTGTGATCCCGGATATTACCTATTTGAAAGACAACATTGATAAAGTAAAGGGATTTTTTATCACACATGGTCATGAGGATCATATCGGTGCGATCCCTTATGTATTAAAAGAGGTAAATGCACCGATTTATGCAACAAAACTTACCAATGGTATTATCGAACACAAATTAAAAGAGCACAATATGCTCACAAAAGTAAAACGTAAAGTTGTAAAATACGGACAGCATATCAACCTTGGATGTTTCCGTGTGGAATTTATCAAGACAAACCACAGTATTCAGGATGCTGCAGCACTTGCTATTTATTCACCGGCAGGAATTGTTGTGCATACCGGAGACTTTAAAGTAGATTACACACCGGTATTTGGAGATGCGATCGATCTTCAGAGATTTGGTGAGATCGGTAAAAAAGGAGTTCTTGCATTAATGTGCGACAGTACAAATGCAGAGAGACCGGGATTTACCATGTCAGAGAAGACTGTTGGCAGAACGATTGATGCCATTTTTGATGATAATAAGAATTCAAGGATCATTATTGCAACTTTTGCATCGAATGTAGACCGTGTACAGCAGATCATCAATGCAGCGTATAAGAATGGAAGAAAAGTGATCGTGGAAGGCCGTAGTATGGTAAATATTATCGGCACTGCAAGCGAACTTGGATATATTAATATCCCGGATAACACACTGATCGATATTGAACAGTTAAAAAATTATCCGGATGAACAGACTGTCATTATTACAACCGGAAGTCAGGGAGAGTCCATGGCGGCACTGTCGAGAATGGCATCCGGCATTCACCGCAAAGTGACGATCAAGCCAAACGATACGATCGTGTTAAGTTCCAACCCAATCCCTGGAAATGAGAAGGCAGTTTCCAATATTATCAATGAACTGTCCATGAAAGGTGCAAAGGTTATTTTCCAGGATGTACATGTATCCGGTCATGCGTGTCAGGAGGAGATTAAGTTGATCTACTCTCTGGTGAGACCGAAATATGCGATTCCGGTGCATGGAGAATACCGTCATCTGATCGCACAAGCGAGAGTGGCAGAGGAACTTGGAATTGACAAGGACAATATCTTTATCTTATCTTCCGGCGACGTATTAGAACTCGACGAGGAGAGCGCGGCAGTGACCGGAAAAGTCCATACCGGAGCGATCATGGTAGATGGACTTGGCGTCGGAGATGTCGGCAATATCGTATTGAGAGACAGACAGCATCTTGCAGAAGATGGTATTATCATTGTTGTATTGACATTGGAAGGCGGCTCCGGACAGGTGCTTGCAGGACCTGATATCGTATCCCGTGGATTTGTTTATGTCCGCGGTGCAGAGACACTCATGGAGGAAGCAAAGCAGGTGCTGGATGAGAGAATGCAGTACTGCATGGATAAAGGCATCACAGACTGGGGCAAGATCAAGACAGAGATCAAAGATTCTCTCAGTGATTTTGTATGGAAAGAGACAAAGAGACGTCCGATGATCATGCCAATTATTATGGAAGTATAAAGCACTTGAAAAAAGCAGCTTGGGAGCATATATGAGTCAGATAGAAGATGTTATGGATGGATTAATGACTGCGATCAGAAACAGTGAGGAATTCATCCGATATCAGGCAATTAAGGAAAAGGTACATGGCTTTCCAAAACTGGAAAGCCAGATCACAGAATTTCGTAAGAAAAATTATCTGCTGCAGAACAGTCAGGGAACTGTGGATCTGTATGAAGAGACAGACCGCATGGAGAATGAGTACCGGGAGTTTCGGAAGAATCCTATGGTGTCAGAGTATCTTGCAGCAGAAAATGCACTCTGCAAAATTGTGCAGCAGATCAACTGGACTTTGATCGAGGGACTGGAATTTGAAGTTGGCTTTGAGGAATCATGAGGGAAGAGATGAATTTGAACAAAGTAGTTTTTCGTTTTGTCAGCATTAGTTTTTCAATACTTGTCATTTTGCTTGTATTGATCGGATTTGTGAAAATTGGAACATATTGCTATGATTTTGGCTATCGTGTATTTACGGAGGCACCTGTCGATGCAGAGCCGGGCAGGGATGTTGTCGTCCAGATCTCAGACGACATGTCAGACATGGACATCGCAAAGGAACTGAAAGAAAAAGGTCTTGTGGAGAATGCAAAGCTCTTTTTTGTACAGTTAAAAGTGTCTGCTTACTCCGGCAGGCTTCATTCCGGCGTCTATACATTGAATACGTCCATGACAACGAGAGACATGATGGTGCTTATGGCAGCAGAACCGGAGCAGAGTTCTACAGATGACACGGAGACGGTCACAGGCACTACCGAAGAGACAACTGAAGAGACAACCGATACACAGACAGATGCAGATACAGTCACAGGAGAGGAATAGAAGTGATCGTTGACGAGAGACTGGTAACATATATCAATTCCCTGGATACCGGGAATACAGAGATTTTAGATGAGATAGAACGCGAGGCATTAGAAACCTATGTGCCGATCGTGCGCAAGGAAATGCAGAGTTTTCTGAAACTGATCTTATCGATAAAAAGGCCCGCAAGAATCCTTGAAGTTGGAACAGCAGTTGGATTTTCAGCAATTTTAATGGCTGAATACAATCCAATCCCATGTGAAATCACCACAATTGAGAATTATGAAAAAAGAATTCCCATTGCAAAACAAAATTTTGTGCGGGCAGGAAAAGAAAAACAGATCACCCTCTTAGAGGGGGATGCAGCAGATATCTTAAAAGAATTGCGGGAACCGTTTGATTTTATTTTTATGGATGCCGCAAAAGGGCAGTATATCCATTTTATGCCGGAAATCTTAAGATTGTTAAAACCGGAAGGGATTCTGGTATCAGACAATGTTTTGCAGGACGGAGATATTATCGAATCCCATTTTATTGTGACGAGAAGAAACCGTACGATTTATAAGAGAATGAGGGAATATCTGTACGAACTGACACATTCCGACGAGCTGGTGACTTCGGTGTTACCGATCGGAGATGGAATTACCGTGAGTGTGAAGAAATAGGAAAGGAAGGATACAAAAGGAATGAGAAGACCGGAACTTTTAATACCGGCAAGCAGCCTTGAAGTATTAAAAACAGCTGTTATTTATGGCGCAGATGCAGTATATATTGGTGGCGAGGCATTTGGACTGCGTGCGAAAGCAAAAAATTTTTCCATGGAAGAAATGAAAGAGGGAATTGAATTTGCACATGCGCATGATGTAAAGGTTTATGTCACTGCAAATATTCTGGCGCACAACGGCGATCTTGAGGGTGTGCGGGAATATTTCAAAGAGTTAAGGGAAATAAAACCGGATGCGCTGATTATTGCGGATCCGGGCGTATTCCAGATTGCAAAAGAGGTCTGTCCTGAGATCGAGCGCCATGTCAGCACACAGGCGAATAACACAAACTATGCGACTTATCTGTTCTGGTATGGACTCGGGGCAAAGCGTGTCGTCTCTGCAAGAGAGTTATCGATCGCAGAAATCAAAGAGATCCGGGAACATATCCCGGATGATCTTGAGATCGAGACATTTATCCATGGCGCAATGTGTATTTCCTATTCCGGACGCTGCCTGCTTTCCAATTATTTTACCGGGAGAGATGCAAATCAGGGAGCATGTACACATCCGTGCAGATGGAAGTATTCCATCGTGGAAGAGACCAGACCAAATGAATATATGCCGGTATATGAAAATGAGCGTGGAACTTATATTTTTAACTCAAAAGATCTCTGCATGATCGAACATATTCCAGATCTTTTTGATGCAGGTATTGACAGTTTTAAAATAGAGGGTAGAATGAAGACAGCACTCTATGTTGCGACTGTGGCAAGAACATATCGTAAGGCAATCGATGATTATAAGAAATCACCGGAGCTTTATCAGCAAAATATGCCATGGTATTTAGACCAGATCTCAAACTGCACTTACCGCCAGTTTACCACCGGTTTCTTTTATGGAAAGCCATCGGATGAAGCGCAGATTTACGATAACAATACTTACTTGAAAGAATACACATACCTCGGTATTGTGGGCGAAACAAATGAAGAAGGGCTATATCGTATTGAACAGCGTAATAAGTTTTCCGTTGGTGAGCAGATTGAAGTGATGAAGCCGGATGGAGAGAATATTGAAGTTACGGTAAAACGCATTGTGGATGAAGAGGGCAATGAAATGGAATCTGCGCCACATCCAAAGCAGGTATTATATATTGATCTGGGACATCCATTGGAAATGTATGATATTTTACGCAGAAAAGAGTAGACGAGAGTGACAGTTCAGCAGTTTACATGGAGCTGAATCACAATAAACGGACTGGAAAGGAATGGTTACGAGTATGGCACAGGAAAAATATGTAGCATATGTGGGCACCTATACCCATGAGAACAGTGTAGGAATTCATATTTATGATGTTGATGTAACGAAAGGATATATGACGGAACGCAAAGTCGTTCCAATCAATAATCCATCTGATCTTGTTGTATCCAAGAACAGAAAATTCCTTTATTCTATTGCAGATGAAGGTGTGGAAGCTTTCAAAGTTTTAAAAGACGGAGATCTCGAACCGATCAACGAACAGTGGATTGGTGGTATGAGAGGCTGTTATGTCGAAGTGGATGATGAGAACCGTTATCTTTTTGTAGGCGGACATCATGATGGACGTGTTACGATGATGCATTTGAATGAAGATGGAAGCATTGGCGATATCGCAGATGGTATTTTCCACAAGGGAATGGGAAGAAGTATTGCACAGCGTAATTTTATACCACATGTAGACTGCGTAAAATTGACTCCGGATCAGAAGTTCCTCTGTGCAGTTGATAATGGCCTGGATCAGGTTAAAATTTACCGTGTCGATTATGAAAACGGAAAATTAGAGCTGGTCGATATTATCCGTGGACCACTGGAGTCAGCTCCTCGTATGATCCGTTTCTCCAGAGACGGCAGATTTGCATATATTCTGTATGAATTGCTGAATCAGGTAGAAGTGTACAGTTATAAGATTGTGGATGATATGCCTGTATTTGAAAAAATCCAGACAATTACTACAATGGGACCAAAAGATGATGATGTCTGCGCAGCATCCGGTATGGAAGTTTCCAAGAGTGGAAAGTATTTATATGTAAGTAATTCCGGTGTAAACTCTGTTATCTGCTATGCGATCGACCAAAAAGAGGGAACTCTTACCGTCACATTCCAGACAAGAGTCTGCAGCGATTTCCCTAAGATGCTTGCAATCTTCCCGGATGAAAAACATTATCTGACTCTGAATAATGCATCCAATGATATTGCATTTTATGCAGTGGACTACGAGAAGAAATACTCTATCTGGGAAGGAAAACCGATCAAGGTTGACAAACCGAACTGCATTTATATTTTGAAACTGGAAGCATAACCGGAGTTTAACTTACCGTGGAGTAGCAGATTTTGTGGTGCTTTCTTAGGGTGTGAAGGGCAGATATAAGCGTCCTCTCACAAGTCGTGATCTTATAGGTTTATGAAAAGAAAAACGGTACAGACGAAATATGATGTTCCTGTTCGCCGGGCATTCCGCTGGGCTTCTGAGCAAAAATTTTGTGAAGCAGAGCTTCACGAAATTTTTAGAATCCCAGCTCCATGGCTCACGAAGGAAATCATATTTGTCTGCACCGTTTTTCTTTCATTTACACTGTGAATGACTTGTGAGGGGACGCTTATACATGCCCAATCAACGTTATGAATCGCACCACAAAATCTGCAATTTATGTTATGGAAAAGATAGGTGAGATTATCGTACAGATTGAGGATATAGCCAGCCAGACAAATCTTCTTTCCTTAAATGCTTCCATTGAAGCAGCAAGAGCCGGAGAAGCAGGAAAAGGATTTGCTGTTGTCGCAGACCAGATCAGAAATCTGGCAGAGCAGAGTGCAAAATCGGCAGTAGATTAAAAAGCACTTATTGAAGCTGCTATTCACGAAGTTGGGGATGGAAATATGTATGCCGAGAAAGCTTCCGCTTCATTAAAAGAAGTTGTGGATGGCATACAGACGATTGCCGGCAGTGCAAGGAAGATGAAAGAAATCTCCATTGAACAGGCAGATAGCATGGATCAGGTAGAGCAGACAGCAGAAAGAATTGCCGAGGTAGTTCAGAATAATTCGGTAGCAGCAGAGGAAACATCAGCAACAAGTGAAGAACTTACGGCACAGGCTACAACACTTAGCGGTATGGTTTCGGTATTCAAATTGAGGGAATAAGAATAGACAAAGTTTTTTTACTTTCTGCTCTGTTGATTTTTGCTTATATCGTGATTTTCTGCAATGAGTATTGAAAACCTTTTTTTTCTAATGTTAAAATTAAGTAAAGATTAAAAGACATAATATATATTTCAGATAATATTAATTTCATTGAGAAAAGCTGTGAGCAGCATATACATGAGTAGACATTGTTAATTTACAATACATAAAATGTAGACAGACAAGGAGGTTGGTTTATGTCAAGGATAACGGATTATGCTTTTTTATTTCAAAAATCATTTGGAACATCAGGAGTGAATTCAATAGGTAGTTTTCAGTTGTCCCAGTTGAATAGCAGTTCTGTTCAAGCACAATTAAAAGCTGCTGGAATTAACACGAATAGTAAACAATATAAGTCTGCTGTAAAACAAATGATGTCTGCTGGAAATGGTGCAATGTATGGCAATATTCAGGGAATAAAAAATCTGATGAGTCATTATGATAAGGACGGAGATTATATTAATCCGGTAAATGGATTGGCAGGACTTTTGGTGACAGATGAAAACGAGAATTCGAGAAAACGAATTATATCAATTCCGGATAGCAGCAAAGAAGAAATGTATGAACTGACAAAAAAAGAATTTCTGCGTGAAAATGGTGTATGCAATGGTGATACAACAAAACGAACAGATGTGTATAACAATTTATATCGCAAAATGTCCAAAAAGGACAGGCTGGCTGCCGGGTACACCCTTGAAAAATATGAGAGAATTTACAGACAGGCATTCTATGATGCTGCAAAAAAGGCTGATCCTAACTGGAAAATTGGTAAGCCAATCAAAGCTGGGGCACTCGATGATGTTACAAGAGAGTCTGCGGAGACAGGAAAATCTCCGGCACAGGCAACACTTGATACTAAAATTTGACATATTTATGATAACCAAATATTAATGAGGTATTGCAATGAGAAAAATAATAATGTCTTTGGCTCTTTGTGCTTTATTGTTTACTGGCTGTGGGAAAAGTGATATTGCTAAAACCTATGAACAATCAGAACAGGACGGAATAATAAAAACATATTATGAAATGAAAGATGGAACATGGCAATGTGAGGACACAACATATCAGTTTCGATTGAAACTCGATGGCAGAATGCCAAATTCTGAGTTAGATAGTTGTTTTGTCGTTCTTACAAATAATGAGAACTTAACTTTTGAGGAGGTATCAAAAAGTCTGTATAGCAGTTCATTTGAGGATATAAAAGTAATGGAAGGCTCTCTTATTGTAGAAATGATATATTGAGCCAACAGGCAAAAGGATTTACGATATGATACAGACAGGGCAGTAAACCGATAATGGTTTGCTGCCCCTTTTCACAACAAAAAAAGGTCATTTCACAACAACTGTGGCACATACAATCTGTTCGTCCGATATAATA
>OLOR01001877.1_pt1 | contig 17921 bp, 9 predicted proteins | sample 1672521 | NCBI WGS metagenome assembly OLOR01 (sample SAMEA3136695, study PRJEB25190) | human gut metagenome | biome: human gut; feature: human-associated habitat; material: faeces | place: Austria | collected 2013
GAAGATGATCTTGTTCACGAAGAAGAAGATGACCATCGAGATGCCGCCGTTGAGCACCGTGGTGCCGATGTTGTAGATGAAATCAGGCACCAACAGACCGGCCACAGCCACCCAGATGCAGTTGATGGAGTTGACGATGCAGGTGATGAGGCAGAAAGCCAGCAGATACCAGCCGATCTGCTTGGCGAGGTTGCCCTTGCTGCGGAAGACAAAATTGCGCTGGATGGGGAAATTGATGCACTCGCCGATGACCATGGCCACCATGTAGGCGCAGAAGTAGGGCAGGCCGCCGTGGGCGGCGTCGTAGCCGAGGATGTTCCACTTGAAGGTCTCGCCGAACAGAGTGATGTCGATGCCCGGCCAGCCGAAGTCCACCACCGGCAGGCTTGCAAACGCCTTGGGCAGGAACTGCAGAAGCAGGTATTTGAACACGGTGATAAGGTTGGACACGATGACGAACAGTCCACCCTCCCGCACCCATTTGGCCGCGGCCGGATGCTTTGCGGCAAAGTTATTCCAGAAATTCATGACCTTATTCCTTTCAGCTGTTTTTGAGCCGGTTTTCCATCTGGCTGTTCAGGATGAGATTCTTGACGAACTCATAGATGACCCGGAGGATGCCCACGAGCCAGAAGCCTTTCAGCTCCCAGACGAGGCCGTCCACCATGCCCATGCTCACCATGCCGTTGGTCATCTTGGCCAGCGCGCGCAGCGGCATATTATACTGGAACACGGTGTTCAGGTCGGGGGTGCCTTTTGCAAAGCTGCTGTCCAGACGGCAGCGCAGCACCTTCTGTGCCACCCAGCCCAGCGGACTGCGGCCATGGTCCATCTCACCCAGCGTCATGTTCCGGTCGATGCGGACGACATCCTCCGGCACAGGGTGGCCCAGCAGAGCCTCGAACTCGGCGTCGGTCACATAGGTGATCTGACCGGAGACGTAATGGAGCAGGTCGAGACCCTCGTAGGGATCGGGAGCGTTGGTCCCCTTGACGGAGACTTCCGCCGTCAGGCGGATGTCTGCGCTGGATGCACCCACGCAGAGCTGATAGCTTCCGCCTTCGACTTCCCAGCGGTCAGTCTTGACGTTCCAGTAGCGGAACGCCTTGTCGTCCAGAGCGATGCTCACCGTCCTGCTCTCGCCGGGAGCGAGGAAGACCTTTGCAAAGCCCTTCAGCTCCTGCGCCGGACGGAAGATTTTTGCGTCCTGCTTTGCGACGTAGAGCTGGACGATCTCGGCACCGGCACAGCTGCCGGTGTTGGTGACGGTGAGGGTCGCGCCCTTCTCGTCTGCCTTCAAATCACTGTACTCGAAGGTGGTGTAGCTCAGGCCGTAGCCGAAGGGGAACGCCACCGGCACACCGGCGGTCTGATAGTACCGGTAGCCCACATACAGGCCCTCGCGGTACTCCACGTTCCGGCCCTCGCCGCCGAAGTTCGCCTTGGCGGGGGTGTCGTCGTGAGCCTGCGCCCAGGTCTGGGACAGCTTGCCGCAGGGGCAGAGCTTGCCGGTGAGGATGTCTGCGGCCGCGCCTGCGCCTGCCTGTCCGCCCAGTGCGCCGTAGACCAGCGCCCTGCACTGGCCGACCCACGGCGTCTCTACCGGTGCACCGGCGCTCAGCAGAACGACGACGTTCGGGTTGACGGCAGCCACAGCGGCCAGAAGCTGCTGCTGGTTCTCGGCCAGCTTCATGTCGGCGCGGTCGAGGCCTTCGCTCTCCCGCAGCTCATCGAGGCCGAGGCAGAGCAGAACGGTGTCAGCCTTCTTTGCGAGGGCCACAGCCTCTTCCAGCTTCTCGGCGTCAGCTGCACCCTGACGCTCGAAACCGGAGGCATAGCCCACGAAGGTGATGCCGCTGTCGTCGGCCTTGATGCTGTCCAGCAGGGTGTCCACCTGCAGGGCGTTGACGGCGCTGGAGCCTGCGCCCTGATAGCGGGGCGTCTCGGCAAAATCGCCGATGACAGCCAGCTTCTCATTGGGCTTGAGCGGCAGGATGCCGCCCTCGTTTCTGAGCAGGACGATGCTCTCTGCGGCCGCGCGGCGGGCAAGCTTATGGTGCGCGGCAGCGTCGAAGGTGCGGGGCGCTTTTTCCACCGCAGCGTGGGTGGAGAGCACCAGTTCCAGCATCTCGTCGAGGCGGGCGTCCACGTCGGCCTCGGAAATTTTGCCGTCCCGTACGGCCTTCATCAGCTCCCGGATGGAGTCGCCGCCGGGACAGGGCATTTCGAGGGTGGAGCCGTTCTTCACGCCGAGGGCGTGGTCATTGGAGCCGCCCCAGTCGGTGACGACGGCCCCGTCGAAGCCCCAGTCCTTCCGTAGAATGTCCTGCAGCAGGTGGGCATTCTCGTTGGCATAGGTGCCGTTGATGAGGTTGTAGGAGGTCATGATGGTCTTGGGCTTTGCCTCTTTCACCACGATCTCAAAACCGGTCAGATACAGCTCCCGCAGGGTGCGCTCATCGAGCACCGAGTCGCTGGCCATGCGGCGCAGCTCCTGACTGTTGACCGCAAAGTGCTTGGGGCAGGCAGAGATGCCGTTTTTCTGGATGCCGCGCACATAGGCAGCGGCCATCCTGCCCGCGAGGATGGGGTCTTCCGAGAAATACTCGAAGTCGCGGCCGCAGAGGGGGCTGCGCTGGATGTTCAGGCCGGGGCCGAGCAGGACAGCCACTTCCTGTGCGGCGGCTTCCTCGCCCAGTGCCTCGCCCACGGCTTCGCCCAGCTTCTCATCCCAGCTGCACGCAGTGGCGGAAGAGGTCGGGAAACAGGTTGCCGGAACGCTGGGGTTGAGGCCCAGATGGTCGGCGGCGCCGGCCTGCTTGCGGACACCGTTGGGGCCGTCCGAAAGGGTGATGGCCGGGATGCCCTTGCCCGGCAGAGCGCGGGTGGTAAAGACAGTCTCGCCCGAGAGCAGAGCGCATTTTTGCTCTAAGTTCAGTTTCTGGATGATGTCGGTATGCTTCATCGCATTTTCCTCATTTTATCCTGAGCAGGGCAAAGGCCCGCTGTCTGGTGCAGCGGGCCTTTGCCGTTGGTTCAGTTCAGGTGCTGCATGGAGAGAGGGTCCGGTTTAGACTTCTTCCTCTTCTTCCTTGCGCTTCTTGTAGTTCTTGATGGCGGTGTACTCCAAGCCAACGATGAGCAGCGCGGCCACGACGTCAGCGCCGATCAGGATGACCTTCCACTTTGCCATGCCGGGGTTCAGGTTCTCAGCCTCATAAGCGCGGCTGTTGACCACGGTGTAGAGGATGTTCTTGGCAGCGATGCGCATGGCCTGCTTGCTGCTGTTGGTCAGGACGGTCACGTTGTTGTAATCGTTGCCCGTGGTGCAGAGCATCAGGTCGCCGCCGTTGCGGACAGCCTGATCGGCGGTCATGTAGCCGTAGACACCGAAGTAGTCGGTCTCGACAAAGCCGAGGAAGCCCCACTCGCCGCGCAGGACATTCTGCAGCAGCTCAGAGCAGCCGCCAGCCCAGCGATTGCCGATGTAGTTGAAGGAAGACATGACAGCGTGGCAGTCAGCATCCTTGACAGACATCTCGAAGGGCTTGAGGTAGATCTCGCGGATAGCCTGCTCGTTGGACCAGGTAGCCACCATGCAGTTACGATTGCCTTCCTGATCGTTCAGGGCAAAGTGCTTCATGTAAGCGTAGACGCCGTGCTCCTGTGCGCCTGCGATGGCGTTTGCGGCCATAGCACCGGACAGGACACCGTCCTCAGAGTAGTACTCGAAGTTACGGCCGGAGAATGCGGTGCGGTGGATGTTCATAGCCGGGCCATACCAGCCGGAAGTGTTCATCTCATTGGCCATCTTGCCGATGCTGTCGCCGAAGTCGTGGGCCAGATCCTTGCTCCAGGTCATACCGATGAGGGTAGCAGCCGGGAAACCGACAGAACCGACGCCGGTGAAGTTGTTGTTGATGGACGCAGGGCCGTCACAGTCGTTGGTGCGCACCTTGCCGATGCTGTCCACGGCTGCGGTCTGATAGCCGCCGAAGCCGATGGTCTGCTGCAGGTCGTCGATGCTCATCTCGTCCAGCAGGTCATCCCACTTGGAGTCGTTGTAATCCACGCCGCGCAGGTCAGCCAGCTTGAGGCCGTTCTTTGCGCCGGTGGTAATGTCCTCTGCGTTGGCATCATCGTCCTTCTCGTAGCCGGACTCCGTGTAGGTGAAGCAGTTCTCGAAGCCAGCCTTGATCTCGTCGCTCATCTCATAGGTAGCGGGAGCGGCAATGGCCTCGTCGTAGTTTGCAAAGCCGTCTGCACGGGACAGATAGGTGATCTCGCCCTCGGCGAAATCGAACTGGTTGGTCGCCACGACCTCGTCGCTCTCGCGCTTGTTGGACTCGTTGTAAACGATGTCGGAGGCGACAGTGTAGGTCTTGGAATCCAGAACATTGTGGGAGTCAGAGTTGGTGCTGATGATGTAATCGCCAGCCTCCAGCACATAGCAGCCGTTGTTCTTGTAATCGTAGGAAGCCAGATCCTCGACCGGGATGGTGAAGTCGATGGTCTCGCTCTCACCGGGGGCAAGCTCGCTGGTCTTGGCGAAGTCCAGCAGGTTTGCGGAAGCCTTCTCAATGCCGCCGTTGGTGTACGGAGGATCATTATAGATCTCCACGACATCCTTGCCGGCAGCAGAGCCGGTATTGGTGACGGTGACGGAGAACTTCAGGTCTGCGCCATCGTTGGTGATGTCGCTCATCTTCTGGGTGAAGGTGGTGTAGCTCAGGCCGTAGCCAAAGGGATAGACAACTTCCTTGTCGTAGTCGATGAGGCCCTCATCGGCGGCAGTCTCATAGAACTTGTAGCCGACGTAGATGCCCTCAACGTAGTTGACGAAGGAGGGAGTGGTACCCTCGGGGTCGAACATACTTGCGTTGGAATTGAACTCGGAAGTATTGGTGTACTTGAAGTCGCCGAAGTTGTTCCACCACGGAGAAGCGGTCAGGTCAGCAACATAGGTGTCAGCGGTACGGCCGGAGGGATTGACCTCACCGGCGACCACGCGGCCAAAGCCCTCAAAGCCGGACTGACCGGTGCCGGGGCAGAGCAGGACGCCCTTGATCTGGGGGTAATCCTTGACCCAGTCCATCTCGAAAGCGTTTGCGCCGTTGTAAACGACGACGACGTTGTCGAAGTTGGAAGTGACGAGGTCGATGAGCTCTTCCTCGCGGTTGGACAGCTGCAGGAAGTGGTCGCCCTTATCCCAGTCATTGCCCTCGTTCAGGCTGTCATCGTAAGTGCCGTTGTAGTAGCCGGCGCCGCGCTGAGAACCACGGTAATCTGCCACACGGCGGACCCAGCTGCCGTCCACGACAGCAGACATGTCGGTGGGAAGGTCTGCGCCCTCACCGCCGACGCGGGTGATGACAACCATGGCGGTGTCAGAATATGCCTTGGCGTTTGCCATCATCTCGTCGGTGTACAGGCTGACATTCGGCTCGGGCAGAGTCCAGTCCTGCTGTGCCATGCCGACGCTGGGGCGGGTGGAGCAGTAATCGGTGTAGAACTTGCTCAGCTCGTCGTTGGTCTCGATGCCTGCATCATGCAGACCGGTGAGCAGGTCGGTGACAGGGTAAGCGTCGTTCAGAGCGCCAGAACCGGTGCCGCCATAGCAGGGGCTGGTGGAAGCCCAGCCGAAGACATTCAGCTTGGAGCCAGAAGCCACAGGCAGGATGTTGTCATCGTTCTGAGCCAGAACGATGCCTTCCTGGGTGATCTCATTGACCAGCTCGGTGGCCTCTGCGGAAGTCTCCTCACTGATGGAACCTTCGCCGGAGACCAGATCCAGCATGGTGGACATGGGGCCGGTGCAGATGAGGTTGACGACAATCGCCAGCGCCAGCAGAATGGCGAGGCCGGACTGCGCACGGATCATCTTCTTTTTCGCTTTGGGCATCTTCCGCACCGCGAACATCACGAGGAGCGCGAGTACGAGGACGACGCCGAATGCAATCAGATAGTTCTGAATGTTCGAAACTACCTGCATTACATCATCCATATTGATGGACAACATAATTTCTTCCTCCTTATTCTGAATCCATATTTTCCGGGTACAGCTCCCGGAGCATTGCCACTATTATAAATGGATTCAAAGAAAATTCACAAACATCTTCACAACCTGTCATTTTGGAGGCATATTTTGCAGAAGTTTCAATTTGGTTTCAAATTTTATTGTGCTAATCCACAATTTTGAGAGCGGTTTTATTGTGCAGAATAACAAAACCTCTCCGTCATCGCTGTGCGATGACAGAGACGTTTCTCACGATGGGACCGGCAGCAAGATCCGCAGGGTGAACCAGCCGTCGGCCCAATGAAGAGTCATGGTGCCGTCGTGGCGCTGGGCGGCCGTCTGTACGCCTTGCAGGTCGTAGCCGCCGTGGGCGTTGTGGACGGGCAGGCCGTCCGCGCCCAGCTCCACGGGCTGGGCGCAGTAGTTCTCGAAGCGGAGCATCACGCAGCCGCTCTGGTTATAGATGGCCACCCGCAGCAGACGCTTTTCGGGGTCGGGCTCGGCCAGCACGCTCTCGATGGCGTTGTCCAGCGGCGCGCCCACGAGGGTACACAGCTCCCGCGTGCTCAGAAAGCCCAGCTGGCTGCCGTCGGCCACGCTGGTCATGTTGATGCCGCGCTGCTGGCAGTCCATGCTTTTGGCGGTCAATAGGGTATCCAATACCGGGTTGCCAGTCTTGTTCTCGGCCTCATACTGCCGGAGGCCGCTCTCCATCCGGGCCAGAGCCGCGTCCTGCTTGGCCCGGTCGCGCTCGGCGCGGATGTCCGCGATTTGAATCTTCAGCTCGTGATAGCGGCTGTTGATGAGCCGGATGCCCTCTTTGCTCCGCTTGTACTGCTCGTACTGGCGGTGGAGCACCTCGTCCATGGCGGCAAGCTCACTGTGGAGCGCCGCCTCCCGTAGCTGTTCGTGCTGGACGGTCAGGATGAGCACGCCGCAGATGTCCACCAGCGTGCGGATGTAGTAGACGCTCATGTCCACCTCGCAGTCGCCCAAGAACAGCAGGTTGCTCACCGTGAAGACCATCGCCGCCATGACGACGGCCACGAGGGCCGCTTTTCCGCTGATGACGATATGGCCCTTGGGACTTTTGTGCTTATGCTCCAGCACCCAGATGCAGCCGAAAACGCCGCCATAGACCACCACCAGAAGCAGCAGTGACAGGCCGTCGACCCCGCTGCGCTGAGGCCAGAGGAAGCAGTGCAGCTGCCACTCGGCGCTGGCTGCCAGCTCTGCCAGAACGAAGGCCCGGGCGCAGACATAGCCCGCTTCCAGCAGGGAGATGGTGCGGGTGACCCAGAGGTATAAATACTGTATCCCCACAGCTGCCGCCATGCAGGGGATCCACCACGCCAGCGGAACTCTGCCCGTGGCCTGCAAAAAAGCACTCAGGGCCAGCGCCCATGCCGCACTGGCAGCGATGGTGGCCGTTTTGCCGAAGCGGATGCCCAGCGGCAGGGCGTAGATGCCCACGGCCAGACACTCGGCCAGCGCCGTATACAGGCGCGGGATGTTGGGCAGTGCCGTCATGCACCCTCACCCCCGATGTGGTCGGCCAGCGCTGCGAGGAAGGCTTTCCGCCGGGGGCGGCTGACCTGCAATTCGTAGGGTCCCACCTGCACCATCCCCTGCTGCACGCTCTTCACCTGTGCCAGATTGACAAGGTAGCCGCTGTTGCAGCGGGCAAAGGGCCGCTCGGCCAGCTTTTCCTCAAAGGCTTTCAGGGTGCCTGCCGCCACGAAATCGCCCTCTTCGGTATAAAAATGGACGCGGTGTCCCTCGCTTTCCAGATAATAGATGAGGGACGAATCCAGCCGCCGCATCCCGCCCTCCACCGGCAGGGCCAGATAATGCCGTGCGCGGCGGCGCAGCTGTTCTTCGGCCTTGCGCAGCTGCTGCGAAAATGCAAAATAAGGCACCGGCTTGAGCACATAGTCCAGTGCGCCCACGGCGTACCCGCCGATGGCGTACTGCGCCATATTCGTGATGAAAACAATGATAACATCCTTGTCCAGCTCCCGCACTCGCCGGGCCGTCTCCATGCCGTCCAGATGCTTCATCTCCACGTCCAGAAACAGGATGTCGTACACCGGGCGGTAATCATCCAGCAGCTCCATGCCGTCAGCGAACTCCGTCACCGCGAACTCGGTGCCGTACTGCCGGGTGTGCCGCTGCACATAGCCCTGAAGCTGCGCCCGCACCTCTGCCTCGTCCTCGACCAGAGCAATGCGTATCATTGCCGCACCTCCTTTTTCCGCAATTTTTCTAGTTTTTATTGTAACACGAAATAGGGCGTGTGGCAAATAGGAGAATAAAACAGCAGCCCCGCTTCATCTGCCGCGAGGCTGCTGTTCTGTGATTGGAAAATTTCAGGCTCAGTTCGTCTTGACAGCCACAAGGATACGGATCTTCCTGCCGCCGGAGCAGCCGAAGTTGTCGTACCAGCCGATGAGCTTATAATCCTCGGTGTTGATCTTGGGCAGCGAGGTGGCGAAATACTGGCCGTTCGACCACAGATACACCTGCATATCGTCGGCGGTCTCATAGCGCTTGTCGCCGCTCATGACCGAAGCTGCGCCCAGCTTATCGATGACTACCGGCGAGAGCTGGAGCATCCGGTTGATGGCCTTGCCGTCAGCAGAACGGCCAATGGCGATGCCGCCTGCGATAACGGGGTACTTGGTGGCGGTGCTGTAGGCCACCTGTTTGCCGCCGGAGTAGCAGACATAGGTCGCACCCTCGCCCAGATAGTTGAGGAAATCGCCCAGCGTACCGCCCACGCTGTCGCCGGTGCGGCGGAGCACATAGCTGAACAGCTGGTCCGTCTTGCCGGTAAGGGTGTTCCAGGTAGAGCTGACGACACTGCCGTCGATGAGGCCGTAGAGCACATCGCTGGTGCTGGGAACAAGGATGTTCTTCACATCCTGGAAGGTCTCCTCATCGGTCTTGTCCACCTTGGTGGTGGTCGCAGCGGGGAGGCCTGCGGCCTCCTTTGCGGCGTCCTGTGCCTTGTCGCTGATTTTTTTGTCGATCTTCTTGGCGGCTTCGTCCGTCAGGCGGCGGACAGAATCCAGCGCAGCGTACTCCCACAGGTCACCGGTCACATCGTCGAGGATGACCCGGTCGATCTGGCCCGCGGAATTGGTGGTGTAGTAGCGGACGTCGCTTTCACTCAGAGTTACCCCCGATAGGCGGCTGGGGCGAACTGCCCCAGCCACACCCTCCGACGTCGTATCAATGATCTGCACGTTGTCTGCAAACGGGGTGTCGCCCAGCGCGGTGCCGTCGGCGCTGACGGTGCCGCTGGTCGAGCGGGGCGAGATGGACTGGACGCTTTCGCCGTCACAGTCCACGCTGATCTCCACCAGCTTGCCGGCCGGGAAATTGAGCTTATTATCCACATTGACTGTGCGGGCGGTGCCGTCGGTACACATGACCGAGACAGCCTGCTGCACCTCAGCGCTGTTCGTCTCCACGAGGGTGCGGGATGAGGACTGGACCACGCCGTAGAACACAGCGTCTGCCGCGTCGCCGGTGAGGACGGAGACAGCTGCATCGTTCATGCCCAGCAGCAGAGTGACCACCTGGCCCACGCCGCCGCCGGACAGGGAGGACAGCTGATAGGCCACAGAGGGCGAAGCGATGGCGTAGGTGACGCCGGCCACGGTCACAGAGGTCGGAGCGCTGGCCGAGGGCGAGACAGCCGTCACGCGGCCTGCGGCGCGCTTGTTGTAGATCCAGACGGTGCGGGCGCTCTCGTTATAATAGTAGACATCATAGGGAGAGAGGGCCGCAGAGGTGGTGACTTCGTCGTTGCGGTAGATGGCCACCGGGGCGAAAGGCAGGACGGTGGAAGCATCTGCCACGAAGGGACCCTTGACGTTGTCCAGCAGGACCGACGAGATGTCCACCTGGCCGTTGCTCACGGCAAAGCCCAGGGTGGAAGCGTAGACCTGACCGCTGCCGTTCATAGCGGTGAGGGCGTTGTAGAAGAGCATGGTACCCTGCTCGAGGGTCAGAGTCTCGCCCTGACGGGCATTGATCTCATTGCGCAGGCCCAGTGCGCTGGCCTTGCTGAGCTGAGCTGTGGGGAAGGTACCGCCCAGCTTTGCCACATCATAGCCCAGCAGGCGCAACGCCATGGTGCAGGCTTCTTCCAGCGTGACGGTGTTGTCCGGGCGGAAGCTGCCGTCGGAGTAGCCGGTCATCCAGCCGTTCTGGACAGCGGTGCGGATGTAGACCGCATAGGGAGAGTCGCTGTCTACATCGCTGTAGAGGCGGCCGGTGCGGCCCTGTGCCGTGGTGGTATCGCGGTAAGCAGAGAATGCGGTGAGGAGGCGGGCCGCCTGCCCACGAGTGAGGGGCGCACCCAGAGAACCGGCCTGCTCGGCGGTCAGACCGCCCAGTGCCGTCGCCGTCTGGACTGCCGCGTTGGAGCCGACCGCAGAAGCGGGCAGCACCAGCATGGAAACAGCCACGCAGACAGCCAGCAGGAATGCGAGGAATTGTTTTTTCATGGTAAACTCCTTAATCATATCTGAGCGCTTCGATGGGGTTCAGGCTGGCGGCACGGCGGGCCGGCAGGAAGCCGAACAGGACACCGATGCCGCAGGAGATGCCCACGGCGATGGCTGCTGCGTCCGCCGAGGGGGTGACATTCAGGGTAATATCCGTCAGGATATACGGAAGGATCTGGTTGATAATGGCCGACACGACGTAGCCCAGCACGATGCCGAGGCAGCCGCCCAGCGCCGACGTGACGCCGGCCTCCACGACGAACTGGGTCAGGATGGTGCTCTCCTGTGCGCCCAGTGCCTTGCGGATACCGATCTCACGGGTGCGTTCGGTGACGGACACCAGCATGATGTTCATGATGCCGATGCCGCCGACCAGCAGCGAGATGCCTGCAATGGCCGTCAGGACGCCCACCATAATATTGATCATAGAGGACATCTGCGACATTGCCGCACTCAGGCTCATGACGAAGACGTAGTCATCCTTACTGACCAGCTTCTTGAGCCGCGACTGCAAAAACTCCTGTGCCTCATTCGAGTGGTCCGCGTCCTGCAGGACCACATAGTACTGGCTGACACTGCTGGTGTTGTTGACGCTCATCAGGGTGGTATAGGGGATAAGAACAATGTCGTCGTTGCCGCCCTCGTACTGAGAGGCGGGTTTGGAGCGGCCCTCCAGCACGCCCACGATGCGGTACTCGCTGGCGCCTACCTTGAGGGTGCTGCCGAGACCGTTGCCGCCGAAGATCTTGCGGTCCACATAGTCGCCGATGACACAGATATTCTTGTTGTCTATCAAATCGGTGTACTGGATGCCGCGGCCCTTGGCCACCTTGTAGTTGTTGATGGTCGTGTAATCTTCGTTGACGCCGCTGATGTAGGTGCGGCGGTACTTCTCGCCCGCCACCCGCAGCGTGTCGCCGCCGACACTGGCAATCGGCGAAAGACCCTTATAATACTCGGGCTTTTCATTGATGATCCTGTACACATCGTCCACTTCCACTGAGCGGGTGCTGGCGGTCATGATGTTGACGGACAGAATATCGCTGCCCATATCGGAGTAGAAGTCCTGCATCATGTTGGTCATGCCGTTGCCGAGGCCAACGATGACGATGACGGCCATGACGCCGATGATGATGCCCAGCATGGTGAGGAAGGTGCGGACTTTGTTGCTCAAGACGTTCTGGACGGCCTGTTTGAAGGTCTCCTTTATCATGCCTGCGTCCCCTCCTCTCCGGCTTTCGGCTCCGCCATCATGAAGTTCGGCTGAACGACTGCCTCGGGTGCGTGGGCATCGCCGTCGTAGACGACGCGGCCATCTTCGAGGCGGATGATGCGCTCGGCCTGCACGGCAATGGAGTTGTCGTGGGTGATGAGGACGACCGTATTGCCCTGCTTGTGCAGATCCTGCAGCATTCCCAGAACTTCGCGGCTGGTGTGGCTGTCCAGAGCGCCGGTGGGCTCGTCGGCCAGGATGACCGCCGGGCCGCGAGCCAGCGCACGGGCAATGGACACACGCTGCTGCTGACCGCCGGAAAGCTGGTTGGGCAGGTTTTTGAGCTTATTGCCCAGACCCACCCGCTCAAGGGCAGCCTTTGCCGTCGCGTGGCGCTGTGCGGCGGGGATGCCCGCATACACAAGGGGAACTTCCACATTCTCCAGAAGCGTCAGCTTCGGCAGCAGGTTGTACTGCTGGAAGATGAAGCCCAGCTTCTCGTTCCGGATGCTTGCCAGCTCACGGCGGCTCATCTTGCCGACATCCCTGCCGTCCAGCAGATAAGTGCCTTCGGTAGGCACGTCCAGACAGCCGATAATGTTCATACAAGTGGATTTACCGGAACCGGACTGGCCGACGATGGCCACGAACTCGCCTTTGTTGATTTTGAAAGAGACGTGGTCGGCGGCCTTTACGAGGGTGTCGCCCATCTGGTAATACTTGCAGACCTCATCAAATTCTATCAGCGTGCTCATTCGTCATCTCCTTCGGCGGAGGCCATCATGTTGCTGTAGAAGTCGGTCGCACTGACGCTGGAGTTGTCGTAAGCGATGGTATCGCCCTCCTGCAGGCCGCTCTTCACTTCGATGTAATCGTCATCGCTGATGCCGGTGGTCACCTTGACGTAGACATAGCCGTCGGGAGCGGTCATTGAAGTCTCAGCATTGGCAGCGCTGGGCGAATCCTTGGTCACCAGCACATAGCTGCCCCGGACGAGGGCGGCGTTGGGCAGGGCCAGAACATTCTTGACGCTGGCGGTGGTGATCTTCGCAGTGGCGTTCATTCCGGGCAGCAGCTCGCCCATGTTGTCGATGCGGACGGTAACGGGGTAGCTGGTGGAGCCGTTGGCGGTAGTGCCTGCCACGAGGATACTGCTGATGACGCCCTTGTAAGTCTCACCCGGGACGGCGTCGGCGGTGATGTCCACCTCCTGGCCGACCTCGAGGGAGCGGATCTTCAGCTCGTCCACGTTGAGCTTCATTTCCAGATAGCTCATATCGTAGATGGTGCAGAGGTTCTGCATGGCGGTGTCGTTGGCGCTGAGCTTGTCGCCGGCCTTGACCTTCTTATCCACGATGGTGCCGCTGATCGGGGCGTCGATGGTATAGTGGCTGATGGTCTTCTCGGCAGAAGACATCTGCAGCTCGGCAGCGCGCAGGCTGTCAGCGGCGTTTTTGGTCTGCTTGTCCAGATCCTTGCCGGTAATGCGGAGGATGACGTCATTCTGACGGACGGTGCTGCCCTCCTTGACGCAGAGTTCAGACACGGTACCAGAGGCAGCTGCCACGACAGTCTCCTCACGCTGGTAAGTAAAGTGTGCAGAGTTGAGGGAGCTGACGCCGTTCACCTGTGCCATAGCGGCCTGTGCGGTGGTCAGGCTGCCCGCGTTGGGAACAGCGATGGTGACGGTGCAGGTCATCAGGCTGGCGTCGCCGGCAGGGTCTGCACCGGAAACGGAGCGGATGGTGCCGTTCAGCGTCTCAAAAGTGGTGTCCGGCATGACCTGTGCGGCCTGACCGGCGACAAAGCTCTGGGCCTCTGCGGCAGGGAAATCCACGGCCAGCAGCATCACAGAGGTGTCGCGGATGGTGGCCACAGTCTGACCAGCCTGCACGGCGTCGCCTGCGGCGACTGCAAAGGAGCTGACCTCACCGCTGATCCTGGTGCGGACGTTCTGCATATCCGCAATGTCATCGTAATTGCGCTGTGCCTGCTCCACCGAGAGCTGTGCGCTCGCGAGGTTGTTTTCCACATCCGAAATGTCGATGGTGTAAAGAATATCGCCCTTCTCGATGCTGTCACCCAGCTCAAAATCGGCGGTGAGCACCGTGCCGGTGACGAGGGACTTGACGGTGTAGGAATCGGCGGCGTTGATGGTGCCGCTGCCGTCGTAGACGTTCACGATGTCGCGGCGTCCCAGCTTCTCCTGCGTGTAGGCAAGGTCTGCCGACACACTGCGGCTCTTGCGCGGCACGATGACCGCCACCAGCACCGCTGCGGCTGCGACCACCGCGATGCAGCGCTTTTTGTGGGTCTTGATAAAGTGGAACACCTTATTTTCTCCGCCGGTATTCTCCTGCGGAGAGGCGTCCTGTGTCTTCTTGTTGAAACCTAGCATGAAAAGCCTGACCTCCTGTGTTTCATGAAAAAGAAAAGTTCTTTCTGCCTGTTTTCATTCGTTCTGCGCTTTCCCCCACAGCGTCCGCCAAAAATGACCTGTCTGCGAGATACTGCCCCGGGTTAGCGGCGCAAACCGTTATAATGATACCACCTAACAAAACGGACTACAAGAAATTTTTCCTGCACAATCTGCAACTTTTTTGAAAATTTTTCCATCATCTCTGTGTCTGGAAGCTGGAACATCAGACAGAGCTTTCGGATGAAGAGTTCATCCACTCGCTCCGGCCCTTCGTGCAGCGGCTTTTGGGATACCGTCAGAAATAAGACCCCGACTACGATTCATGGCAGGGATTTGGACATTTCAAAACACATCAGGGAGCAGCATAGGTCACAGCTGCTCCCTGATGTGTTTTTTGTGGTTCTTTTTAATGTGTCACTGTCACGGATCTGTTGCCTGCAATACGCAGGCACAATACCCCGGTTCCGGCTGGTAGCAATGGATCGTAAGGCATTTGTCCACCTCCGGGCTGTAGTCATGAAGGATGTGCTTTGTTCCGTTCAACGCCACATCCGCATACGATACAAGCCACTTCTTATCACCATTGGGGAACACTTCGTAAAACGAACGGCCAAGCATTTCTTCCACCGGCACGCCTTCGATCGTTGCCATTTCGGCATTGCAGTAGCGGAAAATAAAATCCACCCCGTGTCCGTCCTCATTGAACACCAGCTCAATAATGCAGAATGCCAGCGGCATATCGTCCAGCAGACTGCATTTTTCCAGCAGGCTCATACTCATTGGGCGTAGCTGTGCGTCCACCCGCCTGATTTCTGCGCGCAAGCGGCGATGGTCGCTCAGACCACGTCTACGTCCCTGAAAACTGCGGCCATCTGACATTGTATAAATCCCGTCATTGCTAATATCTACGATCTGGCTGCGGCACACTACGATTCCCTTACTGATGTTCAGAAACATATCTTCCGGCAAAGCAGACAAGACGCTGTGCAACGGAGCATACAGCGCAACTTCTTCCCCATCCATGCGGTGAACGACTGTTTTGCGGTCGTTACGGTAAAGATACAAGATGTTTTCTGGGCAAAGGTCATTTTTCTGAAACCACTCATGCAGATCATTCATCGCCATACTCCTTTGTCAGTTGGATATGTTTAGTATAGCATACCTCCGTGCAGCGCACAAGAACAGCTTGATTAAAATTCATTTCAACGGAGTTTTCGCCAATTTGCATCGAACATTTTTGTCAATATTCACGTTTTCAATGTCGAAAACGCATAAGTCGTTGACTTTCAGGCATTTTCTGTGTATTCTGTAACATAGAAGGTCAAATGGTTTTTTCGCAAGATGAATGCCCTGAGCGGCTGGCAGCCGCCCACGGTCTGTGTAAAATAAACCCAGATATAAAGGAGGCAAACCACCATGAAGATGACCCGCAGAAACTTTCTTTCCACTTCAGCGGTTGCGGCGTTAGCCTGCGGCGCATCCCTGACCGCGCACGCAGCAGGCAGTACCGATGAAAACAGTCTGAACTTTATCACAGACATTTTCAAGGACTCCACCCAACCGGGCGAAATCGAAGAGGCAACGGCTATCACGGCAGAAAAGAACGCCGAATGGTATGAAAAGCTGGATTTTTCCGATCGGCGGGAGTTTGCCAACGCAGAACGCGGCTGGCTGGACAATGCGGAAGGCAGGATCATCGATGGTGAGGATAACAGATCTGCATGGGATCTGCAAAGCTACGGCGATTTGAACCGGGATGCTCCGGACACTGTAAACCCCAGTCTGTGGCGGAATACCCAACTCAACGCCAAAGCCGGTCTGTTTGAAGTATGTGACGGCATCTACCAGGTGCGCGGCTTTGATATGGCCAATACGACCTTTATCCGCACCGACCACGGTTGGATCGTGTTTGATGTGCTAATGTGCAAGGAAAACATGAAGGCTGCCAAGGAGCTGATGGAGGAGCGCTTCGGTCCGCTGGACATCAAGGCGGTGCTGTACAGCCACTCTCATGTGGACCACTTCGGCGGCGTGGAGGGCATTATCACTCGGGAGCAGGTAGCGGATGCAACGCTTTCGCTTAAAAAGCAGCTGGCTTCCGGCAAGACCCCTGTGCTTGCGCCGGCGGGCTTTCTGAAACACGCCATCAGCGAGAATGTCTATGCGGGCATCGCCATGGCGCGGCGCGCACAGTTCCAGTACGGCACGGTGCTTGACAAGGGCGAAAAGGGTGCGCTGAGCGTGGGCATCGGCATGGGACAGGCCACCGGTACGGTGTCCCTCATCGCTCCCACCTACGAAATCGGGGAAGATGTTCCGAAGCTGACCATCGACGGGATAGAGATCGAATTCCAGCTGACCCCCGGCACCGAAGCCCCTGCTGAGATGAACGCCTATTTCCCGAAATACCGCGCCCTCTGGATGGCGGAAAACTGCACCGGTACGTTGCATAATCTGTACACCCTGCGTGGCGCAGAGGTGCGCGATGCCAACGACTGGGCGAAGTATATCATCGAGGCAGATCAGCGCTTCTGCAGCAAGACCGATGTGGTGTTCCAGAGCCACAACTGGCCGCATTGGGGTGAGGAGATCCATGAGTATCTGTTGAACACGGCAGCGATCTACAAGTTCATCCACGACCAGACCCTGCATTACATGAATCAGGGATATACCTCAAATGAGATCTCGGCGATGCTGACCCTGCCCAAAAAACTGGAAAAGATCTGGTATACCCGTCCGTACTACGGTACGCTGGCGCACAATTCCAAGGCCGTTTACCAGAAATATCTGGGCTGGTATGACGCAAACCCGGTCAACCTGAATCCGCTCCCGCCCAGCGATACCGCCAAGAAGCTGGTAGAATATCTGGGCAGTGCCGATGCAGTCCTCCGCAAAGCGCAGAAGGATTTTGATAAGGGCGAGTATCAATGGGTGGCGCAGATCACCAAAGAACTAGTCTACGCCGACCCGTCCAATCAGAAAGCACGCAATCTGTGTGCAGATGCACTGGAACAACTTGGCTATCAGGCAGAGTCCGGCGCGTGGCGCAACGCCTACCTGATGGGCGCTGCAGAACTCCGCAGAGGCAACCTGTCCAAACTGGCGCGCTCAGCCAATGGACTGACCGCGACAATGGGCGAGATGACCATCGCCATGCTGCTGGATTACATCGGTATCATGAGTGATGCCAATGCCGCCCAGAACGATGATCTGACTCTGAATCTGACGGTGACAGATGTGAATGAACAGTTCTATGTAACCCGTAAGAATGGCATCCTGCTGTCTTACCCCGGCGAGAACCATCCGGATGCGCAGGCTTCCGTCACCTGCAAGCGTCTGCAGCTCTTTGCCCTGATGCAGGGTCAAAAGGCCGGGCAGATACAGATCAGCGGAGATCCCACTGTCCTGAAACGCCTGCTGGCATATGCGTCCAAGTTTGAAAAAACCTTCAATGTCATTGAACCGTAAAAACGATTCGGAATTTCAATTTTTTGAAAATATCTCTGAACCTTTGATATTAGGTTCTGTCAAGAGGGCTGGCACCGTCCAGCCCTCTCTCTTTTTGCTAAAGTTTCCGTGTGAACAAGTAGAGTTTCGACAAACCCCGGCTGGAGTTGACCGAGAAAATCGAAGCCAACTTCTATTCCCAAGATTTGACCCCGGCAGCATCCCAGATCCAGCAAAATAAAAAGCCGGTAGCCACAAAAATCTCCGGTAAGGAGATCCTTGAAGCCATCCGGCTGATGGACGCAGACG
>OLOR01001893.1_pt1 | contig 17800 bp, 20 predicted proteins | sample 1672521 | NCBI WGS metagenome assembly OLOR01 (sample SAMEA3136695, study PRJEB25190) | human gut metagenome | biome: human gut; feature: human-associated habitat; material: faeces | place: Austria | collected 2013
TATTCATATATAATAAATATAAAGGAGAAATAAATGTCAGTTTTATTTAGAATTCCTAAAGAATTAGAAGATGTGGAGTTACCAATAGATATTAGAGTTGCGTTAGTTTCTAATTATGGTCAACCTCAAGAAGAATTTTTAGTACAATGTATAAAAGAATATAGAGATAGTGCGGTTTATAAGGCTATGGAAGTAGGTACTAATTACTTCTTTAACCAGAATGATATTGTTCATCGTAAAAGATATTATATAGATAGACAAGGAAAACCTGTAGAAACAGAACTTTTATCAAATTCAAAACTTGCTCACCCTTTTATGCGTAAATTAACAAATCAAAAAGTAAACTACTTACTTTCTAAAGATTTTACTATTAGAGGTGAAGAAAATTATGTTAAAGAATTACAAAAATACTTTAATGATAAATTTAGACTTACTTTAATAAATACAGGAAAAGAATCTATTCGTTGCGGAATTGCTTGGATGCAAGTTTATTATAATAAAGAAGGTAAACTTAAATTTAAAATGATACCAAGTAATGAAATAATTCCTTTTTGGCATGATAGCGAGCATACTGAATTAGATGCTGTTATCCGTATTTATGATATTGAAGAATATGTAACTGGAAATACTGTGAAAAAGATTTGGGAGTATATAGAATACTATACACCGCAAGGTCTCTGGAAATATAGAAGATTAAAAGCAGGTGGAAGTCTTGAAAATTTATCAACCACTGAGGGTGAAGGACATTTTACGGTTATAAAAGAAGACAATAAAGAATATGATGCAACTTGGAACAAAGTGCCATTCGTTGCGTTTAAATATAATATGGAAGAAGTTAGTCTAATAAACTGGATTAAACCTTTAATTGATGATTATGATGTTCAAACTTCTGATAATTCAAATAATTTAGCGGACGTACCAAATTCAATTAAAGTTGTAGAAGGTTACGAAGATAATGATAAAGAAGAATTTTCTAAAAACTTAAATATTTTTAGAACGGTATTCGTAGGTGAAGGTGGGGATGTTCGTTCTCTTCAAACTCAATTAGATTTAGCAGGTTCAGACCTTCACTTAAATAGACTTAGAAAAGATATTTTCGAATTTGGTGGTGGTGTTGATACAGTAGAAAAGGATTTACGAGATGTCGCTGGTGTAGCACTTAGATTTCAATATTCAGATTTGGATATGGACTGTTCAGAAATGGCACAGCAATTTAGATATTCCTTAAGACAGTTACAATGGTTCATTAACCAAGATTTATTGTCTCATGGTGTTTCTTTTGATGACTCTACCAGCGACTTTATATTTAATACAGATGTAATTGTCAATGAAACTGAAACAATTAACAATCTTGCGGTGTCTAAGGATTTGGTCAGCCAACGTACTTTGGTAGAAAATCATCCTTGGGTTAAAAATGTTGATGAAGAAATTAAACAAATTGAAGATGATAAGAAAAAGCAATTAGAATATGATATGGAAGTTACTGAACGAACAGCTCAAATAACCAAAAAGTATTCTAACACTTCAAATTCAAGTAATAAATCTTAATCAATCGTATTGCAATTATTCATATTCTAATATATAATAAATGTATAGATAATTTCATGGACGCATCATGTAAAAAAGCGAGGAGGAAAATTAAATGGAACAAATTAAACAAATTCTAAAAGAAATGGGATTGTCTGATGAGCAAATTGCTAAATTTATCAAAGATGCAATCAATGATAAATTCATTCCAAAACATCGATTTGATGAAGTGAATGAGAAAAACAAACAGCTTACAGATGATGTCACAGAACGTGACAAACAAATTAGTAATCTTAAAAAGTTTGAAGGTGACAACGCTACTCTACAAACAAAAATTGAAGAGTTAGAAACAGCTAACAAACAAAAAGATGAAGAAAACGCAAAAGCTATTAAGTCCCTAAAGATTGACAACGCTATCAACTACGCATTAAACGGCAAAGTTCAAGAAGGCTACAACGATTTAGTTTTAGGTTTAATTGATAAAAGTTTAATTGTACTCAAAGAAGACGGTACAATCGCTGGATTAGACGAACAAATTGAAAAAGCTAAAAAAGATAAGCCATTATTATTTGTTGCAGAACAAGAAGGCGAACAAGGAAATCAAAAGTTTGATGGTTGGAGTTTTAAAGGCGATGACCCTAAAGACAAACAAGGTCAAACAAACAAATCAATTTCTGAAAATTTTGTAAATTCATTATTAAATGACAACAAAACAATTTCAGATGCCACAGCGAAAGCGACTGAACATTACTTTGGTAAAGAATAAGGAGAAAAATTATGACAATTGAATCAGTTACCAATTCTTATGCGTCAAAAATTGAAATTTTACAATTTCCTGATGACTATGTAGCTAGACCTCAGTTTTTTGACGAACAATCAAAATTAGCAGTTAAAGAAAACGGAAAGTACATTGTCAAAGCAGGTACACCATTTCCTTCTAACGATGCTAATTGTACTGGTATTGTATTAAATGATTTAGACGTTACAAATGGTGATGCAAATGGGGCAGTTCTTGTTAGAGGACATATTAACACCGCTAGAGCAGAGGAAAACTTTAAAGGTACTTATACAACCGCTTGTAAAACAGCTTTAAAAAGTGCTATATTCTTCTATCCATTAGGTGGCACCGTAGCAGATGAAACTATTATTGATACAGATTCTAAAATTGCAGTAGGTGATAAAGACCCAGTTATTTCTATTCACTTAGAAGGAACTGATTTTGCACCTAAACAAGCTTCAACAAAAGCTTCAAATTACACAGTAACACCAGGAACAACCGCATTAACTGTAGATACAATTACAAGAGTAAGTGATAAAGTTGTTAAGATGGCGTTTACAGGTACAGCAGTAGCAGGTACTTTGAAAGTGAAAGCAGGAACCGCGACAGTCGTAAACGGTATAGCATCTAACGAAGTAACTATTACGATAGCATAATAAAGAGGAGATACGAGATGAAAACTATTTACGATTTAATTGACTCTAAAGCTATTGCACTATATTGGAATAATATTTATTCAAATTCTATTCCTTATTTAGGCACAGCTTTATTTCCGGATAGAAAAAAATTAGGTTTAAAATTAGAATTCTTAAAAGGATTCCGTCAATTGCCTATCGCTTTGATGCCATCAGCTTTTGATACTAAACCTACTTTAAGAGGTAGAATTGGTGTTAAAGACTTTAGCACAAAGATGCCTTTCTTCCGTGAATCAATGAAACTAAACGAAGAAGACAGACAGCAATTATTGATGTTCCAAGAAATGGCAAATAATCAATATGCTAAACAATTGATGCAGAATATTTACGAAGACAGAGCTAATTTGGTATCTGGTGCATTAGTACAATCAGAAAGAATGAGAATGTCATTGCTTGTTGATGGTACTATTGATATCGTAGCTCCTGATAAATCCGGCGTATCTGTTCAATATAAATATAATTACGACCCAGAAGGTGAATGGGTAGATTCTAACACTGATACAGTTGCAAAGAATTGGTCTGACCCAACTGCTGATATTTATGGTGATATTGATAAACTTAAAAAAGATGCACAGGCAAGGGGTATTCTATTAACTCGTGCTATTTGTACAACTAAAACATGGTCTTATATTTGCAAAAACGAAGCAATTAAAAAGGACATGAACCCAGTTGGTTATCAGAATATCATTATCAGTGATGCAGATGTTAGAAGATATTTAGTTGAAAAATTGGGTATCACATTTACCATTTACGATAAAATGTATAAAAACGAAAATGGTGAAGATAAACAGTTCTACCCAGACAACTATGTAACATTCTTGCCTACAGGAACTTTAGGTAGCACTTGGTATGGTACAACTCCTGAAGAAGCTGATTTAATGGGCGGAAATAAAGATGCAGATGTATCTATCGTAAATACAGGTATCGCAATTCTTAACAAAAAAGAATCATTACCAGTAAACTTGATTACTTCTGTATCACAAATCGTACTTCCTTCATTTGAAAGAATGGGCGACGTATTTGTTCTTAAAGTAGTAGCTTAATCAAAAGAGAAATTGTCAGGAGGTGACGTAGGGTTGCCTCCTTCTTCTCTTAAAGGAGATTAAATGTTAATAATTGTTCCAGTAGATGTAAAATATAAAGGTGAAATCAAAAAAGCACATACGAAATTCAATTGCGACTCGTCCGACTTCAAGAGATTTCAATCTCTTGGAGCCTGGGCGGTGCAAAACTTCGAACGTAAAGGCAGAAAAACTGGTGAGGATTTATAATGTACGATGGTAGACGTCCTCATTATAAACCTGTAGATGTTGATTGGGTCTATCAAACAATACAAGATAGACTCAACGACAATTCTATAGGTAAAGTATTGTTATATAACTATATTGAAGAAGTTCAATATACTATATGCAATTATATAAATAGAGGTTATGTACCAGAACCTCTTAAATTTGTAGTTATGAATATGACTATGGACTTATTAAAATCACAAGCATTAAGTGGTAATTTGGATAATGATAAATTAGCAGATGCAGGTGTTGGTGTTTTAGCTTCTATAAAGGATGGAGATAGTGAATTAAAATTTGCAACTTCTAAAACCAATACAGGTGTTCATGTTGCTGATGTAGATTCACTTCTATATAACTATAAAAGCCAATTAGATAAATATAGGTTGACTAAATGGTAAATTTTAAAACTGTTCAAAAAATTCATAAAAACCTTATGTATCATGATAAATGTGATATATATAAGTATGAAAAACAAACAAACCCAAACGGTTCAAAATCTACTGTAAGACAAAAGGTGCCTGTTCATATTGACGCACCTTGTAAAATATCTTTTAGTTTAAGAACTTGGGACATCTTTACTCATAAGAATATGGATACAACACCGTATGAAAAACAACCTAAAATATTTTTAGAAAATAAATATAAAGTATTACCAGGATTTTATATAGAAGCCCATAAATGTGACCCGGATACTAAACAAATTTTATTCTCATATAAAGGACAAGCAGGCCTACCACAAGTATGCTGGTCACATCAAGAAATATTGTTAGACGTTAAAGGAGATTGTTAGTGGCAACAAAGGCGCCAAAATTAAATGTAGGACACAAAAAAGAAACGTTAGCACAATTTGCTGAACGTTATAGAATATTGGCCCATCCTAGAACAATCGATAATGTAATGAGAAAATTTACATATAGAATGGATAAATTATTAAAGGAGCGTTTAGAATCTCTAGCTTCACACCCTAAAGATACAGGTTTGTTGAAAAAAAGTTGGCAGTTACCTACAACATACTTATTGACGCATACTGGCAGAGTTTGGCAAGTTTATTTGAATAACACAGCTACCGTAGGCCAACAAGCTATGTTAAAAAATGCCCAACAAAACGTGGTTCATCGTAAAAAGAAAAGGGTTGGTAGGCATAACCTTAAAAGATATATGCCGTTTGTAGATAAACGCACTAAATTCTATACTAAACAGCTTAGAGTAATTCGTAATAAAGTTGATGCAGAATTTAAAAAATTTATAAATGATGTATTATGGGAAGCAAATAAGGTGGGTTTACTATCACCTTCAGAAGTTGCTTCTTGGGAAGGGGAATTTAAAGGTTAAAATGTCACAAAAATTAACAATAGAAGGACATACTATTTTAGATTCGGTGATACAAGCTATTGTCAAGGCTTTTCCGGATATAGATGTGTATGAAGAGACTATAAATGAAGGATGTAAATATCCTTATTTTATGGTATTTTGTGAAGATTTTACAGAAAATAAACTAATGAGAAAGAACTATTTACAATCTTTCATAATTAGTGTAATATATCAATATAAGGAACTTCCGGAAACATCTTATCACGCATTTACAAAATTAGGCTATCAATTAGCAGAACTTCTAGAATTGATAGAACTACCAAATGGGGATAAGTTAAGAGGTTACAATAAAAATTGGTATCCAGATAATCAAAAATTAGAATTCTATATCAACTATGATATAAAAGTCGCAAAAGAAAAAGAACCAAAACCAAAACAACTGACACAGAAAGTCAATGTTTACAAGAAATAAGGAGAAAAATGCAGACAGGTTATATTTATAAATTTCATAATAAAATAACTAATAAAGATTATATTGGTCAAACTATCCGTACTCTAAATGATAGAATACGTGAACATCTTTATGAAGCTTTACATAATAAAGATAATAATTATTTTCATAACGCATTAAATAAATATGGTATAGAAAATTTTGAAATTTCAATTTTACATACTGTTGACTCAGAAAATAAACAATTATTACTAAATAAATTAAATCTACTTGAAATAGAAGAAATTAAGAATCATAATAGTTTTGAAAATGGTTATAATTCTCATATAGGAGGTTTCAATCACAATACTTCTCAATATACTAAACAAAATATATCCAATGCGTGTAAAGGTAGAGTATTTAGTGATGAACATCGTAAAAATTTGTCAAATTCTTTAAAAGGTTGTAAAAAAGGAGAAAGAAGTAAAGAGTATAGACAAAAAATAAGTAAATCACATCAAAATAGAACTTATGAATACTTAAGAACTCCGGAAGCTCGTAAAAAAGCTTCTAATAAAACTCGTGGTCAAAAAAGAAGTGAAGAAACTAAACAAAGAATGTCTAGAGCACAAAAAGGTCGTAAAGTTTCTGAAGAAACAAAAAATAAATTAAGAGATATAAATTTGGGCCATAAACATTCACAAGAAACTAAAGAAAAATTAAGATTAAAAGCTATTGAACAATGGAATAAACGTAAAGAAGAGTCGCAGAAGAATAAAGTGTTACAGTATAAAATAAAAGGAGGAAAATAGTATGGGAGGAACTTTTTTGACCCAAAATAAGGTGCGTCCAGGTGCCTACATCAATTTCGTTGCAAAACCTCAATCTTTAATGAATGTAAGTGATAGAGGAATTGCTACTCTTGCTCTTCCTATGTCCTGGGGTCCTGAAGGAGAAATAATTGATATTTTAAGTTCAGACTTAACAGATGGAACAAGTATCAAGAAAATTGGTTACTCAGCAACTAACGTAGAATCTCTATTATTTAGAATTTGTCTACAAAACTGTTACAGATTAAAGGCTTGGAGATTAGACAAGGGCGGAGAAAAAGCATCTACAACAATAGGAACAGGCGAAACTGCAATGAAACCTACTGCAAAATATCCCGGTATTTGCGGTAATAAAATTCAGATTATTGTTCTTAAAGAATCAGAAACAGGTGATACATATACAGTAGAAACACTATATGATGGATTACGTCAAAACATTCAATCTAAATTATCTTCTCCTAAAGATTTGGAAGATAACGATTTTGTAGATTGGAATGTTACAGACCAAACAGTATTTACCGCAACAGCTGGTTCAACATTAACTGGTGGAACAAATGGTACGGTAACAGAATCAACTGCTTATACACCTTACTGGGCTAAGATGAAAACAGAAGTATGGAACACAATGGGTCTTTTAAGCGAAGATGCTACTGTTAAAACTGCTTTTTGTGAATACATTAAAGACCTTAGAGAAAATGAAGGTGTAAAAGTTCAAGGTTGTGTATATGATAAATCAAGTTATGATTACGAAGGTATCGTATCTAGTGAACAAGGTTACAGAACTGATGCAGAAGAAATTTCAAAAGTCAATTTTGTTTCTTGGGTAACTGGAGCTTGTGCAGGTGCTGAAATAAATGAATCAAATACACATAAAACAATTCAAGATGCTGTAGAAATAATTGGAGAATTAAGTAATACAGAAATTATTGATGGATTAAATGCAGGTAAATTCTTAATTTCTAAATCAAGAAAAGGAACAATTCGTGTAGAAAAAGACATCAATACATTACATACATTCACAGTTAAAAGGTCTTACGATTTCTCTAAAAACAGAGTTATTAGAGTTTTAGATGAAATGGGCAATACTTGCGAAAGCACTTGGGATGAAAATTATTGTGGTAAATTAGACAATGATGCTGATGGTAGAAATATCTATAAAGCAGATTTGGTTAAATATGGTGAAACATTAGCAGGTATTCACGCTATTACTAACTTCTTAGGTGCTGATGATATTGAAGTTCTAATGGGTGATGCCGTTGATTCTGTAGTAGTCAATTGGCCAGTACAACCAGTAGATTCTATGGAAAAACTGTACATGACATTTACTGTTGGTAGAAAAGATGTATAATTAAAAGGAGGAATTCATTATGCTTAAGGCGATGGACGTAATTAGCGGACAAGAAGCAACAGCTACCATGAACGTAAATGGTATGGTAGTTGATTTATTTTTCGCTAAGTCAGTTGAAGCAACTTTCAACAAAGAAAAAATCGATGTAAGAACTTTAGGTAATAGAGTTAAACAAAAGAAAACAGTTGGCTGGGAAGGAACCGGTTCAATGTCTGTTTACTATTGTTCATCTATATTTAGAGAACTTGCTATAGAATATATTAAAACTGGTAAAGATTTATTCTTTGACCTAATTATAACAAACAATGATGAAACGAGTACAATCGGGTCGCAAACGATAGCTCTGTATGATGTAAACTTAGATTCTACAGTATTAGCAAAATTTGATACTGAATCACAAGTAATGGATGAGAATATGAACTTCTCATTCACAGGTGCTGAAATATTATCTTCGTTTGAGATTCCAGAAAATCTTAGATAATAAAAGGAGGAAATTATGACAGCATTAACAGAGTTTTTACTCGCAAATCCAGTAGACACAATTGAAAAAGAAGTTGTGGTATCTAAAAGAATCGTGGATGCTAACGGTCAAATGCTTAAATTTAAAGTTAGACCAATGCTAAACGAACAATATTTAGAATATCAAAATCAATGTACAGTACCTAAAAAAGGTGGGAAAATTGATTTCAATGCAAAGAGATTTAATCAACTTGTTATTTTAAATCATACAGTAGAGCCTAATTTTAGAAGTTCTGAATTGATTCAACAGGCAGGTGTAGCAACACCAGAACAGCTTCTTAATAAAATGTTGTTAGCGGGTGAAATTCAAACTTTATCTGAACAAATTAGAGAAGTGAGCGGGTTTGCTGATTCTTTAGATGAATTGGTAGATGAAGTAAAAAACTAATTAAGGAAGGAGAACCAGAAACAATTTATGCTTACTACTGTTTACATAAATTTAACTGGGAACCTTCCAAATTCGCTTTCATGGATAGGCGACAAAAAGCCACCACAATCGCTTTTATAGATGAAAAAGTAAAAGCAGATAAAATGGAAATGGATAAGATTAAAAAGAAGTAGGTTTCATCAATGGCAGAAGAACAATTAACGCTCGTCGATGGTATGTCGCCTTCATTAAGAAGAATATACCAAGAAGCGGAAAAATTAAATAGACGAATGCTAACTCTAAGGTCTAATATTAAGACCTTAGAGAAACCTACTTCTATGTCTTATCTTAGAAGAGAATTAAAATCAGTTGAAACACAAGCAAAAGCAACAGAACGAGCATTAAAAGCTATGAAGGCGGCTGAAGTCAATAATGCACGTTATGGGGCTTTTAAAGTTGGAGCAAATGGTAGATATTATTTGAATGGTATGCAAGTTAGAAACGCAGACCGTTTAGCAATGGCTGAAGCCTATAATAGAAATATACAAAATGCACAATTAAGAAGAAATCGTTTATTATGGGATACAGGTAGACGAGTAAATGGTTTAACTTTTGATGAAAGATATAATGCGTGGATGTCTAAAAAATCTGCAGTATTAACTCCTATTAAATCTTTTTCAAATAATTCTTCACTATCTACTTCAGTGCTAGGAGTTATTGGTGCAATAACTACGTTTACAATGGCCATACAAGGTGCAACTGACGCTGTAAAATCATTTATAAATCCTCAAGATGAATATGTGGGAGGAATCACTCGAGTGGCTTTAACTTCCGATAAAACTTATACACCTACCGAAATGATGGACCGTTTATATGACACATCGATAAGAACAAGAGCAGATTCTGAAGGTACAATTTCGTTATATAACAGAATCGCTATGTCAGGGGTTAAAGCTTCAAATGATAGAATTTTAAGATTTGTAGAAACATTTAACAAAACAATGGCAATATCTGGTACATCAGCACAGGAAAACAGAGCCGTAATGTTACAGTTGGCACAAGGTATGGGGTCTAACAGGTTAGGCGGCGATGAATTCCGTTCAATTGCAGAACAAGCTCCAATGTTTAAGTATATGTTAGCAAGAGGTATGGGAGTAAATCCAGGTGCTCTAAAACAAATGGGTGCTGAAGGTAAATTAACAGCTGAAGCAATTATGACAGCTATGGAAAAAGTACAAGACCAAATTGATGATATATTTAGAACAGCACCTTGGACAATTGGTCAGCTACTAACTGTTCTTCAAGACAAATGGCAAAAACTAATAACACACCAGATGACAGGATATATAGAATTAAGAAATTTGATTAGAGATTTTGTGTCTTGGTTAGATACCACTGATGGGACTAAATTTATGAACGAGTTAATTGGTAGTATAAATATGGTTATTCATGGTTTTGTATCATTAATTAAACTTTTAACTCCTGCATTTAAGTGGGTTGCCACTCATTTAAAATTTTTAACTAAATTAACATTAGTTTTTATTAATTTATGGTCGGCTTCAAGATGGTTTGCAATAGCTGGTGGTATTATTAATTCATTTAAACTTATAACAATGAGTGGTACTACTATGTGGACAGCATTATCCGCAGGAGCCACTTCTTTTGGAGCTGTATGTGCGGCTGTTTTAGGTTGGATTTCTCTAATTATTGGAGCTATGGTTTTGGCGTGGAATGTAGGTCAAAAAATTGCTGACCATATTCAAGAAAAAAGAGAATTAGAAGCTGTTGGTGTAAACGAACAACAATTAAACTATAATAAAAATCAAATGTGGGAAAAATATGCTAAACAACGCATTAAAGAACAAGGTTTAACTTTAACTGAAAGCCAAGTTGGTGGTGGTTTTGGTACAAAAGAACAAAGTGTTTGGAATAAATCTAGACAAAATAATCCTGAATATCAAAAGTGGGAAAAAGAAATTTGGAAACCTATTGAAGACGATGTTAGAAAACATAATGATGAATGGCAACGTCAAAATAATTTGGGTAAGTATAAAAAAACTGAAGAACAAAAATTACAAGATGAACTTAATAACATGACAAAGTCTTTTGAAGGAGCAATGGATTCCTCTAAAAATATTCCTATGGATGTTAAAGGCGGTAAATTAGATAGTGTAGGCAGGATTAACGAAGATGTATCATTAAATACAGATAGTATTCAAATGCTTAAAGCTATTGCAGAACGTTCATGGATAATGCAAAATGAAGTTACTGTTCCACAAGCGGTATCTATTTCAATAGATAAATCTGTAAATGTAGAACCAGAAACTATTGCTGAAATGTTGAATGAAGGTACTCAAATAGCCACTGCTTCTTCTATGAGAGGGGTGATGGTTGCATAATGGAATTACAAGATGTCAAATTAGCTTCTATAAAATGGCAAGATACAGATTCTAAAATTGACCTAATGTCAGATTTTGACTTATATCCGGAAATACAACTTATTATAGATTCTGTAGATAAAACAGAATATGATACAAGTATAGGAGTTAGTAGATTATTTTCAGATAGTTATGATGTTTCTAGATGTAGCTGTGATATTAGAGTAAAAACTACACTTCATAATTCTTGTGGCCAAATTTCATTTACAATGTTACACCCGGATTGCCAATCTTTATTTAAAGAAGGTGACAGAGTAAGATTATATCTTAATAAAAAATGTAGATTTTGTGGTTTTATATTTACTAGAAGTTTTAAGCAAAAAGGTGAGATGTTCGTTGTTGCTTTCGATTATTTAAGATATTTTAAAACTCCATTATCTTATGATAAAAGTATGATGATGTCAGAAGACGGAACTAAAGGTTTAACAGTAAGTGAAATATTTACAAAATTATGCCAAGATTTAAAATTACCTTTTGACGTTTACACCAATTCTACAGTTGTTGTACCTGCTCAAAGATATGATATGAAATCCGCATTTAGTATTATGGAATTTGCAATAAATCAAACTATTATAAATTCTTCAGAACAACGTAAACAATATTTTACATTCTTCCACGAAAGTAATTTAGACGATGAAGAAGAATTAAAAAAGACAGGTGGGATTGTTCAATTACAATTAAGAAATAACTTAACAACCAATGTACCTATAACAGATAGTGATTTAATTACAGATTATAGCTATAAAACTACTATAGATTCTCAAACCTTTAATAGAATTATTCTGTATAAAGACGAAAAAACTTATTTAAGTAAAACAGGAAAATCACTTAAACAGGGTAAAAAGACAGGAACAAGGATTGTAAGAATTGCTCCATCCACTCCTGAAGAAATTCAAAAAACCAGCGAAGGCTTATATGGGTATCTTCCGTATTACCACAAATGCCCAGATTCCTATACAGAAGCTCAAATGGATAAAGTAGCCAAAGATTTATTAGCTATATTAGATAGAAAAACTTCATCATTGACTTTAAGTTGTTATGGAGTTATAGGTATGAGAGCAGGGTATCTTGTGCCTATTGCAATTAAACAAATTGGCGGCACTTCTATAGGAACTTGGGACGATGAAAATTCTACACTTATACCTATATATAGAACGGTGGAGGAATGTGAACTCATTGTAGAACATCCACTTAAAATGAATCTTGTAGTAAGTTGTGGAGAACAAGGAGAATATGATTTATGACATTAAACTTAACACCTATGATAGAAAGTATAACTAATCATATTTTATCTATAGTAAAACAAGAATCTAATCCTGTTTTATTTCTTACTGGTGAGGTTATTTCAATATCACCTTTGCAGGTTAGAATAAGTAATAAACAAACATTAGCAGAAGACGAATTATTATTGTCTCAAACAGTTCGTGAAACTTGGATTGATATTCCTACAACCACAGATGGTGAAACACCTGAAGATGGAATATTTATGCACAGACATCATATTTCAGCAGATACTGATGAAGCTAACGACGGTGGACAAGGGGCTCAAAATCATAAACATCATATTGAAATTGATACAGAATTTGCACTTCCTAGAATTAGATTATGGCGTGGATTAGTGGTAGGTGATATTGTAAGATTGCTAAAAATACAAGAAGGCCAACTATATTATATTATAGAACGAGAAGAAAAAATTACAAATGAAACACCGGAGGTAGAAGATGGCGGTAGTCAGTAAACTTAAAAAAGGCATTATAAACCCATTCACACTTGTTTCTAGAGGACCTTCTCCTGCTAAAATTTATATAGAAATTGAGTATGATGATAAATGGAAATATTTATTAGGATATAAAGGATTTAAACAACAAGGCTCACTATTAGGTGGTTTAATAACTGCGTACTTTAATTTTGGTACGGGTTTAAAATTAAAACCGCCCCAAAACCAGGCACCTATTAGATTTCAATTACCAGTAACACCACCTACAATTCAAATTGATACAGGTAATGGTAGTGAAAGTAATAATGTGGCTCAAATTGGTCAAGTTGTTATGCCAAAATATGCTAAAGCTAAACAATTTAGATTTGAAACATTTTTTCCTTATGACTCATCAGCTTCTTATATAAATACAACAGTTAGACAATCTAATTTATTTGGACTAGCTAGTACGGTTGTAAATTTAGCTTCTGATTTAACAGAAATAACTAAAGCAGTAACCAGCCCTCAAATTTATATAGATATATTTAATAAATTGAATGCAGAAAATACGCATTTTAAAATTTCTATGAATTTCTATCAAGGGGGTAATATATATTGGACTCCGGTAACTGTAAATACTTTTCAGTATGAACCTGAGAATAACGGAGATTATAGGTATCAATTAAGTTTAGTAGAATGGACAGATATAAGTCCTACCAAATTGAATGCTGATGGTACACCAGCATTCAAATCAACTACTTCATTAAAAGATATTATAACTTCAATGAAGTCTAATGCAAACCAATTTATCGGGTATGCGAGCTCTATAACAAAATGGTGGAATATATGTAAAGGAGCTTATTCCATAGTTTCAAAAAATTTAATATTCTGGGTGGCAAAGTATAATGGAATAAAAAATTTAACATATATTAGACAAGGAGATTTCACGTGGAAATTTAAGGATTATTTTCAATCTTATGCTACAAGATACGCACCACTGCCTAATATAGTAGGTAAAACTTCTATATCTACTAAAGACATTGGTGAAATATCAAAATCTTTAAAGCAATTAAGTTTCACAAAATCAAGTCAACAAATGGCAAAATATTTAGAAGAATTACGAAGTGATACTGATTAAATGTACAATATTCAAAATTTATGCTATAATGAAATCAAGGAGACGAAATGGCTCAAAATTCTTTAACTTATTATATAGATTCTGAAAATAAAAGAATGACATCAATGGTGGATAGTATTGATTCAATTCTACAAGCTGTATTTAAAGCCTTGGGTACTCAAAAATACGGGCATGAAATTTATTCTTGGGAATATGGTTTTTTAGAAGACCAATTTGTAGGAGAAGATTTAGATTTTATACAAACAAATTTAGAATATTATATAAGAGAATGTTTATCAAAAGATGATAGAATTTTAGATATTACCAATTTTAAAGTTCAACAACAATCAATAGATTCTTGTTTAGCTACTTTTGATATCTTATCTTCAGAGGGTTTAATAGAAAATGTAACAAAGGAGTTTAAATATGGCAACTAATATACCACAGATTCCTGATTATGTAGATGAACAAGATTATGAATATATATTAGCTAGTTATTTAGGTAATGTTAGAGATGATGTTGATAAAAGGGAAGGTTCCGTTATTTGGGATAGCGGTGCTCCTTGTTGTATTGAAATCGCCAAGGCTTATTTATATTTACAAGCTATGATGGGAAATGCGTTTGCGGCCACAGCTCACGGAAATTTTTTGGAATGGCGTTGCGAAGAACAAGGAATTGAACGTAAACCTGCCACTTATGCTAAAAGAAAAGGTGTATTTACTAATGGTGCAGGAGGACCTTTTGCAATTACACTAGGCACTGAATTTTCTACAGTAGGTGAAACAAATTTAATAAACTTTGTAGTCAAAGAAGTATTTACACAAAATGGACAAACAGTTCCAGGTTCTTATATTTTAGAATGTACACAAGCAGGTGAAATAGGTAATCAATATTTCGGAGAAATAGTTCCTGCTTATGATATTACAGGTTTAGCAACGGCAACTCTAGCTGATATTTTAATTCCAGGTGAAGCTGAACAAGATGAAGAAGATTTAAGAGCAGAATATTTTGAAGTAGTCCGTCAAAAACCTTTTGGAGGCAATATACCTGAATATAGAGAATTTATAGAAAGTTTAGACGGGGTAGGAACCTGTCAAGTTTATCCAGTATGGAATGGTGGAGGAACTGTAAAAATTGTATTTATTGATTCAACATACAGCGTCCCTAGTTCTACTCTTGTTGAAGCAGTACAAAAAGCAATTGACCCTCATTGGAATGATGAATATGCAGGTAAAGGATTAGGAAAAGCACCAATTGGACACGTTGTAACAGTGGTTGGTGCTCAAAAATATACAACTAATATTCAAGCCACTGTGGTGTGTGCCACTGGATTCACTATTCAACAAATAAAACAATCTATTATAGATAATATTGAAAGCTATTTTTTTGGGTTGCGTCAAGATTGGAGTAAATCTACAGACTTAAATGAATATTCTGTGACAATAATTAGACAACGTATTATTTCCGCAATTTTAAACACACCAGGCGTTGAAAATGTTACAGAATGTAAATTAAATGGTTTGGAAAAGGATATTGAATTAACTGAGAATGAATTAGTACAGCAATTACCAGTGACTGGAGAAATTACATTAAATGGATAGAGTAGATTTAAAAACATATCTTCCTGATATTTATAATGGTATTGTGGAAGCAGAAACAGAACAAGATTCATTATCTATCGAAATAAATAAAATGCACGCTAGATATGAACAGGCTTTAATGGACCAATTTGTACAAAAAGCAAGTCTTAAAGCTATAACTTATTATGAAAATATTTTCCACATTGTAGCTAATCCAGAAACAGAAAATCTAACATTTAGACGTGAACGTGTACTATCTAGAATGAAAATGTTGACTCCTCCGTATACTTATTATTATTTAAGAATAATGTTTGACCAATTTTTTGGAAAAGGAAGATATATTTTAGATATAGATAATGATAATTATACTATAATTTTAGAAAGTGCGGTTGAGGATAGTTTATGGTATCATGAAATACGAGCAAGTTTGACTTTTGTAAAACCTTGTAATATGATATTTATAAATAATCCAAGAGTATCTAAAAATATAGATGTAAATGATACAATATATGCACAACGGTTAATCTGGAATTATAAATTAGACGGTAGTTGGTCATTAGGATTAAGACCTTTTTATAGTGTAGATGGCGGAACTGTATATAATTATAAATTAGATGGAAACTGGAAATTGGGTGCAGAACCTTTTATAAGACAACAAGGAGAAATCGTAAAAATGGCAGGTACAAAAAGTTTAGAACAACCTTTATTTGATTTCACATTAAATCAATATAAATCAAAATTCTATAAAGCACGTATAAATGATAATTTAGATATCGTTATTCAAGATTACGATAAAACTGTAACTTTAAATACTTTAAGACTAGCTTATTCAGTTACCCGTCAACAAGTTGAAAATATAACTAATATAAAATTATTGGATTCAGATGATACAGTATTAGAAAATGCAAATGTATATATTCCAGTTCCTGATACTGTAAGATTAGCACACACATTAGAAGTGAAGGAGGATATATAATGCCAAACAATTTGACAGCAGACCAAAAAACAAATTGGAATCAAAATGAAACTGTCTTACCTGTCCATATGAATACTATTGGAGAAGGTATTAACAATGTTACAAATATGATGCCGGTTTACGCAAGTAACGGTTCTTTTTACGAAAATACAAGTTATAATTCAAACACCTATGTATTAGAACCCGTTACATATGCAGATGATTCACAAAACATAGCACCTACAAGCTATTTTAATGGTATGGAGGTTGTTTTTAAATCATCAACCGCTAATACAGGTGATTGCTATGTAAATGTAAACAATTTAGGAGCTAAACAAATTAAAACTCTTAAAAATTTAGCATTAACAGTAGGTTCTATTCCTGAAGGTTGGCTTGTAACATTAAGATATGATTTATCACAAGATTGTTTCTATATGTTAGAAAATAAAGGGGCAGTAGGTAGAAATATAGGTGACGTTTTTTGGACTTATCGTAAAGATAGTTCTTTAAATGGTGCTTATGATTGTAACGGTCAAGAATTTAACAAAGCTGATTTTACAGGTGACACTAATCCTTATGATTTATTAGTTGCTAATTCACTACCTTGGATGGATTATGAAAATTATGAACAACAATTAACAAATAATGATGGAATATGTAATTATTTTGGACTAGATACAATAAATCAAAAATTCAAAGTTCCTACTCTTAAAAAAGTAATATTAAATAATGTAGAAAGTAATATTAGTGCTGCTCCTGTTGTTGGTACTGGTATGACTTTAGGCTTAACTGATGGACAGTCTAATTATGGTTTAGTTACTGGTACTGCATATGTAACTACTCCTCGTGTCGGTAATTATGGTACTCCTGTTGGTACCCCCTATGCTGGGGTTACTGTTTCACACGATTGTTCTCTTGG
>OLOR01001903.1_pt1 | contig 17720 bp, 13 predicted proteins | sample 1672521 | NCBI WGS metagenome assembly OLOR01 (sample SAMEA3136695, study PRJEB25190) | human gut metagenome | biome: human gut; feature: human-associated habitat; material: faeces | place: Austria | collected 2013
AAGCAATTCTTGTTAATATACCACTATTACACGAGCAATTTCCTATTCCATTAAAAAGCACCCTGAATCGCTTTCAAGGTGCTTCCTGCGTTCTATTCTATTGCGTTATTTTCTTTTTTGTATGTACCCTGAGCTTTGTCTTACATTCGACTCTAATAAACGGTTATAGCCAAGCCATTCTGTTGTCGGCTCTGCTTTGTCATATACTTCGGTCATGGTCTCTAACTTCGCATCTGCATTATCTGCAAAATTCAAAGCCATTGCCTCTGCCATTGCAGGCTTCTTAGGTGATCCATATTCCAGTTCTCCATGATGTGCCAGAATACAATGTCTAAGTTCTCTTGCAAGCACTTCCGGGAAGCCCGAAATCTTCTCGGCTTCTCTGCCGATCAGCTCTGCACCAAGGAAAATATGTCCGAGTAACTGGCCTTCATCGGTATAGTCATTCGATGGAAAATCCGATAATTCCCAGATCTTTCCGATATCATGAAAAATAGCTGCCGTGATTAAAAGATCGCGATCAAGGATCGGATAATTCTTAGCAAAGAAATCACACATTCTCGTAACTGCAAGTGTATGCTGTAACAGCCCGCCTACAAATCCATGATGAACGGATTTTGCTGCCGAATGCTGCTTAAACTCCTTGATAAACTCTGCATCTTCTACAAAATATTTACAAGTAAGCTGTTTCAAATGCGGCTCCTGAATCGTGTTGATATATCCGACTAATTCCTGATACATTTCTTCACGATCATATTTGGATGCAGGAATATATTCTGCCGGATCATATTCCCCTTCCTGTGCCTTACGGATCCGTGTCACATTGACCTGACGGCTTCCCTGAAAAGAAGTCACTGATCCATCTGTCATAATAAAATCCATTGCATCAAAATCCGCAATGCCGTTATTCAATTCCCAGACTTTTGCATCGATCACACCGGTTTTATCCTGTAGCAAAAGAGAATAATATGTCTTACCTGCTTTTGTCTTTAAAACCTGTTTTGATTTGCATAAATAAATACCAAAAAATTTATTTCCTTCTTTATATTCTTCTATATATGTCATATTCTTCCCGCTATGTGCGAAACTCCTTTCTGCTGCGCTTTCTTTTCGATCACACTTCTTAATTTCCGTCAAAAATTGCGCTTTCTTTTCGATCACACTCCTTACTTCCGGCAAGAAATGCTCTCTTCTGTTGCCATATGAAAACCACTCTCCCAATTATTTTCATACTGTTTTATCTTAACATATTTACAAAAGTCATACAAGATATCGGCTTCTCAGAAAAATACATATTTTCCGCTACTCATAACGGCAAATGATACTCTATCTGCTGCCATTACATGTTTACGCATATTTTTCTGATACCGCCAATTGATAAAATTTCAACCAATACTATGATCAGAGCATTCTAAATCTTTTATATTTTATTTTCTTTTGCCAGAAGCATTCTCGATCTCTTCGTATTTCTTACGAAGCTTTCCCAATGCCCTTTTTTCGATCCGGGAAACATAAGAGCGGGAAATGCCGTATAATTTAGCAATTTCCCGCTGTGTTTTTTCTTTTTTTCCATCAAGCCCATACCGCATGATCAGAATTGTCTTTTCTCTGCCACTCAATGTTTCTTCCATGATCTTTCCGAGTCTTCCAACACGTTCATTTACCATCAGTCTTTCTACAACATCTTCATCTTTATATTCTATAATGTCAAAAAGATTGATCTCATTGCCTTCTTTATCCGAGCCGATCGAATCGTATAAATAGACATCTTTTGCTTTCTTTTTCTCTGCACGTAACATCATAAGCAATTCATTATCGATGCATCTTGCAGCGTATGTCGCTAAGCGGATATTCTTTGTTTCATCAAATGTATCGATCCCTTTGATCAAACCAATCGTCCCGATCGATATCAGATCATCCATATCTTTATCTCCGACATTATATTTCTTCGCTATATAGGCAACAAGCCGCAAATTTTTCTCTATCAGACATTGTCTTGCCTTTTGATCTCCCTGCCGGCACCTTGCGATGCATTCCTTTTCTTCTTTCGCACTAAGTGGCTTTGGAAAAGACTGCATTTGCGACACCTCTACATGATATCTCTATATCTTATGCAGCAGGCAGGATGTCTGTGCTTTTCCGTGTTTTGTGTTTTGAAAAATTCGAATCCATCCATGCCGATTTCTAAAAAACGACTTAAACTTTCTATTTTGCTTTACAAAGAACCGATCAAAACTTTTTTGCCTTCAAAGGCGAAACCATAATGGCGGATCTGTTTGGCAGGAATGCCCTGTGCTAACAGTTCTGCATCATAATTTTTATCAGATATCTGTTGTAGTGCGGATTGAACTGTGTCTTGCAAAGATGTCTCTTCGCCCGGATCATGCACTTTAAACTCAATCACAATCGCATCGTCCGTCTTTATCATCGGTATAAGCAGCACATCATATCGTCCATATCCACTCTCCCGATTAGAACGTATCTGATATCTTTCCTTCAGTTCAACCAGAAGTCCCAGAACAAATCCATGATAGAATCTCTCCGGCTGGCTTTTCTCAGAAGGTTTCTTTCCCGTATCAAAACTACTAAAAGTTGCAAGTGCAACATCATTCATATAGAAATTCATTTCCTTGAGATGTCCTTGTAACAAGGCTTTCACAAAATCATTATAATTTGCATCTTTATTCTTAAACCATCCCAGAAACATTGTCATAAACATACTCAATGTTTCAATATTTGTAATATCTAATATATACCATGGTTCCCTGGTAATTCCACGATACTCTATTCCCTTCACCTTCAGATAACCGCTGGCAAGCAAAAGACTCCAAATCGCATCTTCGTTGTGATCCAGTTGATTATATACAATCTGCTCATCAAAATTTGCTACAATTTCCTGTCCTCTTAACAGATCCTCCATCTTTTCTTTCACATCTGCGGATGACGTACGGATCAACCGGCTCACAAGCCCATTGGAACTGGTCGAAGCCCAGTATGGATATAGTTTCCCCTCTTCAAGATAATTGGTAATAGACCATGGATTATAAATATCTCTATGTTCTCCAAATGTAAATCCATCATACCAGCTTTTTACTTCCTCTTTTCTGTCGCTCATCCCATACTCATCTAATGCCGCAAAAACCTCCTCTTCCGTAAAACCAAAACAATCTGCATACAAATTGGAAGTTGTTGTTACGACACGAATATTATTCAGGTCAGAAAAAACACTTTCTTTCGATACCCGTGTGATCCCGGTCATAATAGCACGCTCCAGATACGGATTTGTCTTAAAAGTTGCATTAAACAGACTTCTCACAAAAGCTGTAAATTCATCCCAATATCCTTGCACATATGCTTCCTGCATCGGAGTATCGTATTCATCCAATAAAATGATCACTTTCTTATTATAATAGCGTTCCATCCATGCAGACAAACTTCTCAAGGAATCCTGTGCTGTTACATCATTCATATTTACTGTTACCGCATTATATAATTCTCGCTCATTCTGACTAAAAATATCTTTCTGCATCAGATATCTGTTTTCTTCGTACAGCCTTGCAATTTCCTGCTTGATCTGTGTTTTGGCATCCTTTAGATTTCCGGCTTTTACAGCAGCAAAACTCAAAAAGATCACAGGATATGTTCCTTGCAATTTCCGATACTTCTCTTCCTGCCAGATAGAAAGTCCTTCAAACAGATCTGAGCGATTGGCATATTTATTAGAAAAGAAACATTCTGTCATGCTCATATTTAATGTCTTGCCAAAACGTCGCGGACGTGTGATCAAAGTTACACTAGCCTGATTGTCCCACCACTCTTTTATAAAATTTGTTTTGTCAACAAAAAAACACTCTTTCTCTCTCAAATCAGAAAACCCTTGTATTCCGATACTGATCGGCTTTTTCATATTCTCACCTGCTTTCTGCAACTGCTATAGATTTTATCGTAATAATATTGCTTACTTTTCTCAACAACTCAGTCTCTACTATTTTCTGTTAAATACTTTTCTACTGCCGTTACAAACACTTGTGCATTTTGCAATTGCTTTTTGGTTTCCTCTTTACCGGCAATATAAAAATCGTCGTAATCTGATTTTTCTCTCAAATAATATGTTGACATAATTATTTTTGATAACCCTTTATCCAATTTTCTGTTTTCAAATAATTCCTATTAAAATAAGCTATCACTCCTGAATGCTTTGAAGAATCAAACCCATCAAGAATATTGACAGATCCTTTACGCTGCCTTCCATAACACCAACCCTTCTTCTCCGTATTTCTCTAACTGTATTATATCCATACCTTTCCAAAAGCACAACATATATCTGACTTTTTACTGTTTAATATTTCATCTGTCCGATTCTATACCAATACTTTTTTCAAAATCACTATATTTCAATTATATCAATATACACCAATTCTCTCCATTACATTTTCAGATAGTTTTTCTTTTTCATCATCTCAATTTTTCAGAGTCATTGTGATTTTTCCAAAACATTCTAAATTAAGCAGGACGTTTACTTTCCTTGCATGGCAATTTGGGAACAAAAACGAAATGAAAGCAGTAATCCCACTCAGGGCTTACTGCTTTCTTACTTCTAACGATATTGCAAAGGTTAAAAAAACTTTTGTAAATACTTACTATATCAATACCGAATAAAGATCGACACTTACTCAAACTTCTGAATAAAAGCTGCATTTTTCTTCTCGATCGGACTTAAAACATCCTCTGAAAAGTCGTCTGGATCTGTAGTGCCTTCATACCATTGCTTAGAATCAAAATAGGATTGTAACTCACTGTCTTTGAATTTTCTGCCGTGGCGGGCATAGATCTCGTTACGACCAATTCTAAGCTGCTTTTTTGATAGTCCTTTTAAATCTGCCTTTGTCAGCTTTTGCGTATCACTGTCCGGGAAAATATATTCTCCCGGATCGTAACTATCATAAATATCGGATGTATCAGTATCAACATCTGCATCCGATGCGTCATCTGATCCTGTTGAATCCGTATCATTTGAATCCTGCGTTTGTTCCTCCTGCTCTTCCATACTCGAATTCGAATTATCTACAGAATCAAAATAACTATCTTCATCATCTTCAACTGTCAGGTTATGTTTATCTATATAACTGTCAAATACTCTATATAATATTGCTGCCATCGTAAGCGTATTCGATGTCATATCATTACATTTCATTGCATATGGCTCAAAATTCTTACCATCATCATCAATTAGAAACTGCATCCGCACTTTTATCTTATCATCATTATAAATACAACGTCCTGTAAATTCGACAACCTCTTTGTTATCTGATGAGGTAAAATGCTTCCAGGTTGGCGAACTGAAAAACTCATCAAAGGCAGCTCCGTAAGTTAGTTTAGGCTGTCCCATAACATATGCTGTCTTTACCATCTGAACATATTCATCCTGTGCATCCGTTATATTGCGGATCTTGTCGTCTACATTCGTAAGCTGCTTTCCGCCTTCTTCTACTGCATCGTTGATCTGATCTGACACTTCTTTGTCAGAACATCCGGTCAAAGCCAAGCTGCATACCAGCAAGCATGTTGTCACTTTCATCCATATTTTTTTCTTCATGATCTTATCTCCTTTCAATGACAGATACCGACTATATAGGCAGTATGGGTATCTTTTTCGCTTTTTCAAGATCATGATAGCATTAAGATGTATGGGAGATTTTCAATTTTTTCCCATAACATAAAAGGACGACGATAAAGTCATCCTTTTACAATTTTTCACAGTTTATTCTGCACCGGGAATGGTTTTTCGGTCTCCATCCCGACCCCTGGAACGAGTTTAAGGTCTTCGTTCCGACCATGTATAAGCTAGCTCTTCTATTCCACCATCTTTAGGTAATAAAAGCATCTAAATAACTTATATAATATCCACCATTCTTAAGTATGTAGAAGATTTTACTCCTACACACTTAATCCTATCACGCTTTGAATATTATCTCCACCAGAAATCACTACTTTTTTCAACTTTTGTAATATCTTCTATAAAAATACACAGCTTGCACGTACACAAAAGTGATTATAAATAATCATCCTGCAGCATTATCTGCATCTGTGCCCCAAAGCATACGACAATTCCATTATCTGGATCATTAACATCATCACAAAACAAAACGAGCTTACCGCTTCTCTCTATTACCAACATGGTCGGAACAAAGCTTTCTTTGGCATCTTCCCTATATTGTAAGAGTGCCCCCTGCAACTCCTTCTCTAATTCTTTTTTCTTTGTCTGATATGTGCTATACGCTTCTTCCTGCTCTGGGGTAACACCATCTTTTTCATAATATGCTTTTAGCTTAATTATAATATCATGCTCTGTATCAAACAACTCAATGCTTTCTTTTTTCTTCCATCCAATCCGAAATGTAAACTGATTTAAAAATGTTTCACTCATTCATTTCCACCTAATCCTTTCTTAGCTGCTGACACGCCACCACTATGTGGTATATTATTATGTACAATGCTTGGTACTTTCTGCATTGTTTTCATATCTCTGCACTCATGCCAAGTATACCCATGCTCTTTTCTCCATTTTGCAACATCGCCCGGATCACATCCTCTTTGCTCTGCCAGCTTAATATCTGCCTGGTCGAAGTTATCATCGCGATTCGTGGAAAAATCATCAATTTCAACTTCGCCTTTGCTGAGTTCACCAAAATCCGGTTCTCCGTTTACAAATTTTATTCCCTCTATCCCGAAATAGTCAAGTATTTCTTGCCATGTCTTTCTTTCCGGATTTTGTTTTTGCGGAACATAATCACCATTCGGACGCCATTCAGAATCACCACGTTTTCCGGTCCATTCACCATCATTAACAGGACAGTTTTTATATTCATCATCTGTATCTGAAAGTTTTTTATCTATATCTTTCATTTTCTTTAAAACATCTGCTCCTGGTATTTCCTGCTCAAAATTTTTTCCAAAAAACTCCTTCCAGGATTCTTTATTCTTAGAAAACAAAGCATAGTCCTCCGGCTTTATTGAATCAAATTCTTTGCCTCCTGAAACAATTTCTGAGATTTTTTCTATACTGGAAATACCGTTAATAAATCCATCCATTACAATATTCCTCCGTTCCTCTTAATTTCCTCTGTGAAATGATTATATAAAGTAATATATCTGTTATCCCACTCTGTTTGTTCACAAAGAAGCATTTCTATTATAAAATCAACTTGACTGCCGTTATAATTCTGTTCATTGAGCTCTAACTGCCTTGCAACAACATTTTTCCATTGTGTAATATCCTGCATAGCATTACTATATTGTTCCACATTTTTTATTACTTGTCCGGCATCTAAAATGTTATATACTAACTTTTGAAGTGCACGCTTTTTCTCATCTTTTCCTGCATTGATATAGTCAAAATAACAACATTTTGCATAAGCAGAAATATTGGCAGATACAATCATATTTCCCAGCCTTGCTAAATTTTCACAAAGCTCTTCTTTATCTACTTCATCTCTGCCTTCCTTTTTCATGATACAGCTCATAAGACTTTTGCAAATTTCTTTTTTATTGGCAGATATCTTTTTCGTTGGAAATGTCTGATCATTTTGACCTTGAGCCTTATCATTAAATTTGTCTACTTTGCAAAGCACTGCTTCCAGCCATTCACTTTGTTGAACTGCTGCTACACCATTATCCAGTTTTGTAAGTTCTATAATCTGATCCTCATTCAAGCCGGCTGCTTTTCCTACTAATTCCCTATCGGAATAATCCGGCAGACGCATTATTATTTTTGTGTTTGTATTCCGAATAACGGACATATCCAAAAGTCCCGGAGATTGATCGGCAATAATAAATCCTTCACCATATGTTCGCATTTCTGCAATGGAATTTGCCAGCATCTCAACAGACTTTCCAAGCAGATTACTCCCTTCCGATGTCTGTTCACTTGAAGTTCTTCTTAATAGATTATGTGCCTCCTCCAGAACAGTTACATGCTTTAATTGCTGATTAGGGACTGCATGATCCATCCGGTATTCCTGTAATTTTAATACCAAAATTCCCATGATCAATGACTTGGTTTCACTTGAACCAATCCTACTGAGATCAACAATCACTTTTGAATCAAATAATTTATGCATAGGAATATCATCTGATACAAAAATCAAGCCATTAATTCCTGTTGTCAGTGACTTCAATCTGGTAACTAACGCACCTGTATAATCACTCTTATTGTCCGATGAATATGCACTTTCTTCCAGCACCTGCGTAATTTGCTGATAAACATCTATAAAAGTTGGGAATATCCTTCTGTCATACCGGTTTTCCGATGTTTCAATATCGCATCCGGCTCTTTCATATGCTCTTTGAATAGCATCCTTTAAGATAGCGGGCATCGCTGCATACATTGGCCAACATACATTAAAAATTTCTACCAAACGATCCATATGCTCCAACACATGAATTCCATCCGGAAAACTAAATGGATTTAATCTGAGCATATCATACTCTCTCATCAGATTATTGGTTCCATATACAGTAACATCAGAATAACCTCCAAACATTTTTTTATATTCACCTTTTGCCGGTTCTACTACAAGGAAATTAACATTTTGCCGGCTAAGTTGATCCAGCATTTGATAAATGGTATTTGATTTTCCGGCTCCCGTAGAACCTGTTACAAATGTATGGGCTGTCAATTCTGACAGGTTCAAATTCACTTTTGATTCCTCTACCTGTCCCATGTGATAGGTCTTTCCAAGTCTGATCGTTCTCTCATCCTGAGATGTTCCACTTCTCTTTAAAGTCACACTACGACCGAACTCTGCGTGTTCTATAACCGGCAGTCCATATACTGACCTCGTTGGCAAACCAAGATGTAATGGTAATTCTAAACCGCTCACTACAGTTCCGGCTGTATATGTAATATAACAACCTTTTTCTTTCTCAATATATAATGGCATAGCAAAAACAGGATGACGAAATCTTTTCAGATATTCCTTGATCGTCTGTACTGCATCTTTTTTATTTGACTTCTCTGTTCCGTCCCAAAAATTGATCGCACTGCTTTCCACAGAGGATCCTTCCCCCAGCATCAATGCACGGTATGTATTAGCTGCCGATAATACATTTTCCTGCTTGGCTGACAGAAAATATGCTGCACAGTTATATGCACCATAGTCTTCTCCCTCTTTTGTTCGTTTCAATTGTTCCTCAATACGACTTAGCATTTCATCAATGGATTTATTAGTATTTTCTATCTGTAATGCCATTCCACTTCCTGAGGTCTCTGTCGTACCCGATGTTTTCGTTTTTGTCGTCGTGTCTGTTTGCGTATTAGATTCGGATTCAGATTTCGTTGTGGTTCGACCGGCACTCACTCCACCACTTACTCCAAGTGTCTTGCCGATTGTATTTGATATCGAATCAGAAACGGATTTTGTCTTTGAAGCTCCCTGCATTATATTTCCTGCGACTTTTAAAAGTCCATCTGCTGCCATCAATCCGGCACCTATTACCGGATTAACAAGCATAACACCTTTACCAATCATGCCGACAAGACCGGATGACATAATTTGTCCGGCTTTTGCACCATTTGTTGGCTTTGTGTTTGCAGTCCCCTCAGTATGTGTATGAGAAGTACTTTTATTACTTGATGCATTTACTCCAATATTTACGCCCTGACTGACAGCATGTGACTGTGTCTTTGTTATTCCCTCGGCAACTGATCTTGACACACCATCACTGAGACTTTCCATAACAGCCTGACTTTCGTTCTCATTGTAAGACCATACACTTTTACGGAAAGAAGAAAGTGTACTGTATAAGTTTTCATATCCTGCTCTGATATCATTTTGTTCTTTTTGTGTAACCGGCTCTGCTAAAAAAACTGCGGTATACGTATTTCCCCTCATTGCATCAACAAAATGTTCCAGCCCCTGTATAAACTCTTTATTTTCTGTCTTGGATTTATCTCTTGAAGATGCTACACAAGAAACAGATGATACAAAATTATTAATACTTTCATCTCCAAAAATGCCTTTAATCAGTTCCGGGAACTCTCCCTGTGAAGGCATATCACGAAACTTAGTTCCCGGAAAATTACTTTGTATCCCATTTTTCAAAGTAATAAATGATGTACTTAATTGATTTGCTTCGTCTTTTGCCCCGGAATTTTTAACGCCGACATAAATATCAACAGGAGCGTCATTGGACTTTGCATCAATCATAACAGCCAAAGAACACCCCAAAGCCATACCGGCATGATACACGGTAGATAATTTTTGAAAAATATCTTCTCCTTTTTTACAGGTTAATTCATCTAATTTTAAAAACCGCAGGCAATCCTTAGCGTCTTCCGCTTTTTTTTCATTATCTAAATCCACTAAAGGATAGTCGCTTAATTCCTCTAAAAACCGCTTATATACCGTATGCTGTGCTAACTCTATTGCAACACTCAGTTCTTCATAATTACGATCATCTATCTTGTCCTTATCCATAGCCTTTTCCCCCATATTTTGCTTCCTAATCTTTCAGGTATTTTCTTGCAATACTTCTTATTTTACGGAGAAGTTCTGCCAAATCTTCTGTTGAATCTCCAAAATATGGAATGGTATGTCCCTCAATCGGTACATTATTTTTTTGTGCAACAATGTTATCAAGATCAACTAATGTTTCATATTTTAAGATAAAAGGTCTTTTATCAAACATATCACGAAAATAAATTCCACAATCCGTTATCACAAATCCTTCCTTGCCATTTTTGGTTAATGTTGCATCATGAGACAAATACTCTATCGGATCTTTTATATTATATGCACTCAAAATATTTTTTTTAGAACATATTTGTGTAGAACTACAATGAGAACTTTGATACTCTATGCACGTCCTTTCAATTTCATTTTGCATCATAAACTCTGCAGCTTCCTTTCTAAGACTTTCATCCCCCTCCTCATAAGCTCTATGCGCCAAATTCCATGCCTTTTTCAAATCATCTTTTATCAATGCGTAATAATCTGCCATCCGTAGGAATGCCGGCAAATAATTTTTGTCTATTGCAACCTGATACCAGTATTCTGCTTTTTCCCAGTCCAACTCCGTTCCTATACTATAAAAATAACAATTTCCTAATTCACATGCCCCCTCTGCATTTCCATTCTCTGCCGCCTTACCATACCATTGAAATTCCAGTTCTGAAGATTTCTCCAAATCTTCAAATTCAACCTCTTCTTGTCTACGTTTTTCATCATATATATCTCCTAATCGAACCATTGCCTCATCATTTGGACAATATTCATCTGATGTTGCCGCTTTTTGATACCAATAGATTGCTTCATTTTCATTTTTTTCTGTCCCTTTTCCGTATTCATAACATTTCGCTAATTCATACATTCCATTTACATCTTCTTCTTCCTTTGCTGAAATTTCAAAACATTGAAACATCTCTGTTTGATATTCCTTTTTCTTTTCTTCAGAAACCTCTCCCGAATACGCTAAAGCTCCCCAAAAATTTCCGCATATATAAGATGCCCCTAAGAACTCTTCTTTATTTTCCATAATTTTTTCTATGTATTTACGTAAATATCGTTCTGCTTCATTAAGATCCTTCTCTGTTCCATTTCCAAAGCAATAACATTTTGCTAAATTCAGATATGCCTTTACAAATCCACCATCTGCTGCTCTTTGAAACCACTGGAATGCCTTTTCTAAATCTTTTGAAACGCCTTCTCCTAATTGATATCGATTCCCCAAACGATTTTGTGCAAAAGCATCATTCTGATCTGCTGCCTTTTGAAACCAGCCAACAGCCTCTTCCAATTTTTTTTCGACTCCTCTGCCCGTCTGGTAGCAAACTCCAAGTTCACTCTGTGCTTCTGCCAATCCAAGTTGGGCAGCTTCTTTCAACCACTTTATAGCTTCCTCTTCATTCTGATTTTCCGGTATATCAAGCAGTGCTTTATACAGATAATATTTCGCATTTGCGTTATCCGTCTTAGCGGCTTTTTCCAAATATTGTATTGCCTTTCCGACCGCACTCTCTACATCTATTCCCGAAACAGACAATTCTCCCTTAGAGACTTTATAATAAATCTCTCCTACCTTATATTGTGCTTCAATAGAATTTCCATACTCTGCTGCTTTTTTATATCCCTCGAATGCTTCCTTCCATAAACCTCGTTGTTCTGCTTTTTTTGCATCTTCTAAATTAATTTGCATCACTTCTTCCTTTGGAAGTCCATCCGTGCTACAAACAAATCCTCTTTTTTTCAAACATTTTTCAAATATAGCTTTATCTTCTTGTGCTCCACTAAATTCAAAATCAAGTTGAACATTTCCTACATATACCTGTATTTCCGGAATAAGCCCTTTCCAGCCATCCCTTCCATTAGATACTTCAAACCATTCATCAATTGGTTTTCCCTTAATAGACTCCGTATTCAATTTTGTCCCATTCACACTAACTGATAAATTTCCATCTGCATAAACAACTATAACTCTTGTATTTTCCATACTATTACACACCTTTCCTTTCTCATTTGCGTTTGTCTTCAAAAACATATTTATCTTTATAATAGATTGCATCTATCTATAAAAAACTTATTTTATTTTTCATTTACCTTAGTCTCCCAACATCTTTTCCCCTTCCCCCTTTCTCTTTATCTTACACTGTGTCTGTCTCTTTCATTTTCAATTTCTTTCTCATTTTTTCCTTGCACTAAATCCTATATGTAATAACACGATCATTTTCCTAAATGACTATGTTTCAAATTTTACCCTCGTTTATTTTTCTTGTTGTTGTCATACTCTATAACCATTCTTCGAAAATAACGTTCCGAATATCCAAATTCCCTTGCAAGTTCTTTCATGCTTCGCTTTCCACTCTGGGCAATTGCTACCATGTACTCTTTAGAATACAGTTTTATCGGGAATACAATTTGCTGTCCTTTAACAATTTCATAAAACGCCTTCATTTTGTCAGCACCGATCACTTTCACAATCTCGGCATATATTCCGTAGTAACATGAGATATTCTCGTCTACCTTATCACAAACCATAAACGCACCTCCCTTGCGATTTATTGTAAAGAATTTCCGTGTACAATTCTTCTGTGAAAAACACACTATTTTTCGCACAAAACAAAAAGTGCAAAGCCAGTGCTTTGTCAAAAGTTTAATGATACATTAAACTTTACAAGAATTGCTTCAGCTATTCTTGTCGGCACACCACTCCTATACGAGCATTTTCCCAGCCCACAAAAAAAGTTATGCTGCTTATCTATCAGCATAACCTTGAACCGTTATTGTTTTTTTCATTTTCTTTGGATAACGTAATCTTTCATTTTTTCTTTCATAGAAAGAAAAAAAGCCAACAGCACCATCTACTGTCGCAGATGGTGCTGTTGGTTTCATAAACTAAGCATCTTAGCAATTTCCAATATTGCTTCTATAATTTTTTCATAACCAATTCCTATTGCATATGCATTATTATCACAATAATTCTTCCAAAGTACTTTAAGACCCGGATCTTTTACCGGCAAAATTTCGTATCTGTCCTTTTAATTGCTCCGGTGTTCGTTTTTTCATCCTAACACCTCCATATATGTTCGAACCTTTTGTTCCAAATTAAATTTTCGAGCATATTTAATAATTTTTCTGGGATTACACTGTCTGCAAAAATATTCTTTTAATGTCTGTGTGTAAATCTGAACATCAATATTCTTTTTATTTCTGATCAAATCGCAAATACAGCGTTCCAGATCATAGGCTTTCACATCGTATCCTTGTGGAGTTTTTAATGTTGTAATACCTAAATCCCAAAGTTCCTTTTTACAATAATGAAACTTTGTATGCTCATAATGCTGTTTTATTCTGGAAACATTATCTCCCTGTGGCACTGTTATATCCAAATAATGTGGAACACAATCTGATATTCCATGTAAAAAAACCGCTGTGCCATGTGAAAAGATCAACTTATCCGACCGGCTTTGAATTACTCTGAATTCATCCGGCTGCTCATCTGCCAATACATAATTTCCATGGGATTCTTTCATAACAATCCCCTTTTTCAGACTATTATAAAGAAGCATACGATCTATCCCTGCTCTTTGGATCGTCTGTGCAGATACAATTCCACCATTCTGTTCAATCAATAATTTTAACCGGTCAACATAATAATCCATAAACATCACCCACCCTTTGTAAAATGTTCTTTTATTTTATCATTTTAAAGAACGCTTGTAAATGTCATTCTTTATTTTTTTATTTTTAAAGAACGTTTTGTCGTTTCCAATATTTTAATCCTATGATCTGATGATTTTCTACTTCATAACAAACAAAAAACCAACACCCCATCTGCTACTACAGACAGTGCTGTTGGTTTTATAAACTCCCCTACTCTTCCTGCTTCACTACTTCGATCAGTTCTGACAATGTATACATATTCTCCTGATCAAACAGCAACAGGAAGAAACAATCAAGCTGGTACTTTTCATTCAGCGGTGCCATATGGCAGTCACTAAAGACTTCGTTTGCAAATTCTTCAAAGAATCTGCAGGCTTCTTCCTGATCATAATTTTCATCCTTCATGATCTGCTTTGCATATCTTTTTTGTGCCACATAATGGATCAATGGCAAAAGATCCGACCGGCTCACTCTTCTCCAGCGATGCTTTTGCTTTTTAAGTTCTTTTTCAATCTCTTTTCTTGCTTTTGCAATAGTAGCATCTGCCGGCGCGATCCGGTATTCTGCCAGACATTTAACGATCCAGTCCGGACAAGGTTCCTGATCTTTCTCATTTTCCAGACAATGAAGTGCCTGGGAAAGCCGGATATCTTTTTCTTTATTAACAGCAACTCCGATCAGTTGTGACAAATACTTGTCTGTCATAAGATATACACTTTCCGGCAGACTCACTTTTTTGTTTCGGAATTTTTTATGGTTCTCTATTCTTCCATTCTGTCCTACTGCCGAAGAATAGATTTCCGCAAGAAGATCTCTGTTTTGGTCTCTGGATCCATATACAACCCATACAAAATATGTAATCTCTTTTTTTAGTGCTTCTGATATACTTGTATCACCCACTCTTCGGGATACATTATGCAGAAAACGTAAAATGGCATCTCCCTCTTTTTCTCCTTCCATCCTGTTTTCTTTTTCCCATGTGCTGTATTTCGTATGATCCAATGCTTCGGCAAGCAGATGGGCAGAGTCCTGTCTGATATAATCCAATATTTCATGCTTTAATTTTACAAACCAGTTTAAAGCAACTTTACTATATCCTTTAAAATAGGATGCATTTTTACACATCCACACCAAAAACTCTTCCTTGCTTTTATCCCAGACAAGATGATATTCTCTGGTAAGTTCTACTGTATGTGTCTTTTGTGCGATCACAATGTCTTTGTTCACTTCTCGTTCGAAAAGAAGGATCATATCATTACAAGTATCATATTTCAGATGATGACGTAATCCATAATCATAAATGATCTCTGTATAATCATTGACCTGGAGTTCCGGTTCTAACATACCTTCTACCAGATATTCTTCCATTTCCTGCTGTGACAGATCTGTCGCAAACGCAAATGCAATAATCTGTGATCTTCTTGGTGATTTATTCGTATCTGCCTTTCCAAAGCCAAACCAGTGTCGAAGTGTTGGTCTTGACACGGCACCGCTTTTTTGCACTTTGTCGTGGCAATGCTTATATGCGATCTCACGATAGGTTTCCTTTTCTTCGGGTTCTTCTTTATATTCCTGTCGTTCTTTGTCTGTAAGCCAGTGTTCGATCAAAAAATCACTGAAATTATAATATTTTCCGGGTGTATTTAATGTTTTTAGATTTCTTGTCACGATTGCGTGTGTTCTTTCCAGATCTTTTCTATCTTTTGTCAATATTTTTTCAATCCCTTCCTGCCATCTTTCGCTATAGACCGATTGTGTAACATTATTCCCCCAGATCACCGGCCACATTGCTGTCATCTTTTGACGATTTTTCAATATTTTCTAATGAATTTGCTTTTTTGCTTGTCGTCTGTTGCTTGGACGTGCTTTTCTTACTTGTACTCTTCTTACTTTGCGCTGTAGAGTTCTTTGTGCTGGTACTCTTCTTGTTTTTTGTTGTAGAGCTGGAATTTTTTGCACTTGCTTTCTTACTGCTTTGTGCTGTCGAGCTGGAATTTTTCGTACTTGCTTTCTTTTTGCTTTGTGTTGCAGAGTTAGAGTTTTTCGTACTTGCACTTGCTTTTTTGCTTTGTGTTGTAGAGCTCTTCGTATTTGTACTTTTCTTATTTTGTGTCGTGGAGCTCTTCGTACTTGTGCTTTTCTTATTTTGTTCTGCAAAGTTCTTCGCACTTATTTCCTTACTGTTTTGTTCTGTCAAGCCAGAGTTATTCGGATTTGCACTCTTCGTGCCCTGCTCTGCCGAATCAGCACTTTTCGGCTCTGTGCTCTGATCTGTCACGTTATTATTTTCATCCTCATGACTCGCTGCGTTTTTATTTTGTGCAGTATCATTGCTGCTTGCTGTCGACTGGTCTGATGCTGATGGTTCCTTTTTTTCTATTTTCCGGTCATTTTCTTTGTCTGATCCATTCGTAGCACCATTTTTAACAAATTGCCTGCCAACCCCCACTGCGAACAACAGGCATATTACAACAACAGCATAAATAAACAGCCGTCTTTTTCTCTTTTTCCCCTTTTCTCTGTCTTCTTCAATATCCTGTAATGCTCTTTTCATTTTGGTACGGGAAACGCTTTTCTGTTCTAGCGCATGATGAGCCGGGCTTTCCTTTTTCCTCAACGCCGATTCATTATTTTCTCTTTCATAATAGCCGGAAATATCTTCTAATTTTTCACCATATAATGCCGCATATAATTCTGCCATCGTATGATATCTGTGTTCTACTTCTACCGCCAGGCCTTTCATGATTGCTTCTTTTTGTACTTTCGGCATAGCAATCTCATCCATTTGCACCAATGATCTCACGCAGTCATTCTGAATTCTGTCCGGTGCACTATCCGGAACAACTCCTGTCAGCATAAAATAAATGGAGGCACAAAGTCCGTAGATATCCGTCCAAGGACCCTGATTTCTACCGGTACTGTATTGTTCGATCGCAGAATATCCCTGCTTACAAAGAATCGTTCCGGTATATTGATTTTTCGTAAATTCCTGTCTGGTTGCTCCGAAATCAATCAGTTTCAGGCTGCCATTATGTGTAATGATCAGATTATCCGCACTGACATCCCGATGTAAAACCTGCTTATGATGGATCATTTGCATATCTGCGATCACTTGCTGTACCAGAAAAAGCGTCCTGTCAGGAGACAGCACACCGTAGCGTTTCACATATTCCCGCACGCTAAGACCCTCTACATAATCCATCACAAGATATGCCGTATTATTTTCATGAAAAAAGTTCTTCACTCCAACCACGGCAGTCAGATTGCTAAATCGTGCTAAAATACGTCCTTCACATAAAAAAGATTCCAGCCCTTTTTCATAATCTTTACGGTATTTTTCATCATATAATTCGATTTCATTCCTATCATTTCTCCTGACTGCACCAAACGGAAAGTATTCCTTAATCGCTACTGTCTGCAGGAGAGTCGTATCCATGCCGATATAGGTAATGCCAAATCCACCCTGTCCGAGCTGCCTGCCGATCATATATTCACCATTTTTTAATCGCGTATGCAATCCAAGCTGCTGATCTTTTTTATAATTTCTTTCATCAAACCCGC
>OLOR01001904.1_pt1 | contig 17711 bp, 13 predicted proteins | sample 1672521 | NCBI WGS metagenome assembly OLOR01 (sample SAMEA3136695, study PRJEB25190) | human gut metagenome | biome: human gut; feature: human-associated habitat; material: faeces | place: Austria | collected 2013
GAGCCGCGCTCCCGCCGCAGGTCGGGAGGATATTCGTCATGCTTTCGATGAACGGAATTCCGGTGATAAGTCCGTCAAGCGCGCCCGCCGGAAGATTACCCGCCGTGCCGCCGCCCCAGGAATAGTCGACGATCATCTCCGCGTCGCTGGTGTACGCCGGGATACGCCCGCATGCTCCGTCTCCGAAAGTCAGCTTTCCAGCGGAACTGTCAAGCTCGAAACACCGGACATCTCCGGCGCATTCCCCGAGGTTTTCCGTGAGCCGCCACCTTACCCACCACTCGGCGGGAAGCCCGTCGTCTCCGTTTACGACCCTCACGTCTGCGGGGGAATCCCTCAGCAGCTCCTGAAGCTCGCTCACCGGAGTTTCTCCAAGCTCGTTGACCCACACTGCGCACTCTATCACCGGAGAATGCGACAGCGTGATACTCTGGTATTTCGCGCCCGCGCGTGCAGTGCGGCGCTCGCCTGTAACGGTCGTTTTCTGCGTTATCCGCACCGCGTTCATTTCAGCCAGAGTCAGCGGAGGAACAGGTCTCGACCGCTCTGCGCCGAAAGGCTCCTCCGCCCTTATCCAGTAACCTTCAACTCCGAAAAACTCCGCCCTGGCGAAGTCGTCGGGAGCGTACAGCGATATTATCCCGCCTGCGCAGAATCCTCCGGTGCGGTCTACTGCGCGCAGCTCGCGCCAGCCGCCGTTCTGACCGCCGGAATAATAGGAGAACTTCAGTGCCTGAGGAACGTCCGTTTCGCCCTCGAAATCCATGTACAGATTCACCGGAAGCCCCGCAGGAGCCTTGTCGAACCGCATGTACACTGTGTTTCCGCTGTCCGGCATAGTGGAGAAAAGCTCCATTCGAGTACGGGTGCCGCTCATCTCATAGGAGTTCCTGTGGCAGGAATTCAGCGTTGTTACCGTCTCCGCCGGAACGTACCCAGCACCGTAGTCAAACCGCAGCTCGATCGACTTCACCAGCGGAAGCAGCCAGCGTGCGTTCATGCTGAACCGGTTGTGTACCTCCCGGATCCTCGCGCGCAGCCACAGCCCGCTGTAGGCGTTCTGCACGGACGGCTGAAAATCCTCCGGGCAGGTGAAGCTCAGCCTCCGCCTGCCGTCGGAACCAGCACAGGAAAACGGATTCACGTCGCCGCTGACTTCAAGTCGCGCCCAGCCGGTGCCGTTCCAGTACTCCCACACTATGCCGGAAATATACACGTCGTCCGGGGTGTTTACGCGGAGGTCTCCCTTGTCCACGACAAGTTTCTGATCAAACTGCGGCTCCGACTGAACGTCGCCGTTCTGAACCACCACTGTTCCGACCGAGATATCCACGGTTATCTGCGCCCCCGCCTTGCTGAACGCCTCGTCACAGGCTATATAAAGCGAATCGTAGGCGCTCGGCTCCCTTCCGAAAACGTATCCGCATTCGATCTGCGAAAGCTCCGTATCGTTGGAATAAAGCCTGTCGGGAAGTCTGCCACGGAGGGTCTCCGGGTCGTCGTTCCCTCGGCAGCTAAGGTACGCTATATCCGCTGCCAGGAACTCCGACTTTTCACTGCGTGTCATTTCGCACATAATGCGGAATCTGCCGTTTTCATCGTCACGCACGCCGTTTTCGTCAGCCGGGACTGCCTTTCCCTCCGGTTTCGAAAGTATCACGCAGTCCGCGCCGGGGCGCGCCTCAAGCGGAATTACACCGTTCTCGCCGGGAATGCTCCATCTTACATTTTCAGAGCTGAGCGCTTCCTGATAGGAAACATCGCGCAGCCCGGAGGTCCCGCCAAACTTCACCATAATTTCCGCAGCGCCGTCCAGCCGCAGCACTGCGCCGTTCGACAATGTGAAGCAATGCCGCTCAAGGTTTCTCTCAGCCTGCGGACGGAACAGCTTAACAGGAAGCTCCCCGGGTATTTCGGTGCGCGTTATGACGTCTTCGGCGGGGGCGGTCATGAAAATATCGGTCAGCTTTGCCGGAACTGCAAAGAACCCTTCCGAGGTCTCGAACACTATGCGCTCCTCGCCCCTGTCCGTGAAAAGCTGAGTTCCCTTTTTTATGTATACGCGCTCCTCCGCGCCCTCGGCTATGCGCGCTGCGGCAGTACCCACTGCGGGGGACACCGGCTTCGCACTGACGCCGAGCATATTCAGGAATTCAAGACTGCATTTGTCCGGGAATCTGTCCAGGCGGTCGACAGTACCGCAGAACATCTCAGAGAACAGTATTGCAAGCGCCGTTCCGCCGTCCGGGGACTGCGGGTCAAAGCGCCACTCCGGAGTGTACGAGCCGCTTTTCCTGCCGATAAGGGCAAGAATATCCGCAGCGGTTCTGCCGTCAAGTTTTGGTATATTCATCTGCCCTCACCTTCCATCATGTAGAACGGATAGACCATGTTAAACTGGTTGTTTGTAGCGCGCAGCGTGTAACTGATGTTAATATTCAGCACTCCCCCCGAGCTTTCGCGCGCTGCCTGCACGTCGATATCCATGATACGCGGCTCCCATTGCTCAAGCGCTTCGCGGACGCTTTCTTCAAGCGCTGCGATACGCTCCGCACGGCTGTCGGAAAACAGAAACTCCCCGGCGGCTGTGCCGAATTCCGGAAGCATCACCCGCTCGCCGAGATTCGTGCGGAGTATTATGCGTATCGCCTCCTCGACGTCCTGCCCGGCGCTGCTCATGGCTATGCGGTTCGTTGACGGGTCTACCCTGAACGGAAAGCTGAACCCCCTGCCCATGAACCCCTTGTTGTCTGCCATGCCGTGTACCCTCCCGTCAGTTTATCTTGGTCATTGAACCCTTTATCGTCATCACGCCGCTGCTCTTCACAGTCACTGAGCCGCTGCCCTCCACGCTCGCCTCGCCGCTTGCCTTCACGCCGATTTTCGCGGAGTTCAGCTCTATTTTTGAGTTGGTCTTGATCTCCACCGCCCCGGAATTTCCATCGCAGGTAATCGTGACTCCGCTGCCCACCTTTATCGTGAGCTTCTTTTCGCAGGTCAGCTCCACGGAGCCGCTCTTTCCGCTGATATCCAGCTTGTTTTTGCCGTCGGTCACGGAAATAACGTCATTCTCGTCATCGAGGTCTATTCTGTGACCCTTCGGAGTAGATACTGTGATGTGCTCCTTTTTCGGAGCGTCGCTGAACTCAACGTAACTCTTGTTCGGCGTTATCAGCTTGAAGATCTCGTTTTTGCCGTCGCTTACCGACGCCGGAGGAGTGTTTTTCTTTGCCCACAAGCTGCCTATAACGAATGGGCGGTGCACGTCGCCGTCCTCGTATGCGAGCGCCACTATATCGCCTATACCCGGGTGAAAAAAGCAGCCGTACTCCTTCCCGCCAAACGGCGTGAGGCAGTATATCCAGCCGGTCTCGCCGAGGTTCTTATCAGCGGTGAGGTATCTGCACTTTACCCTGCCGTGGTTCTTAGGGTCCTTTATCGCAGTGACCTCCGCCAGTGCTATCCCGGTGCATTTCTGCTGGCTTCCGCCGGATGCGGACAGCATATCCGCCATGCTCTGCATACGCTCACCTCCGTTAATCTGTAGGGGAACAGAAATCTATCCTCGTCAGGAATCCACCCGCGCTGAACGTGTGGGTTATTCCCGTGATGTAATACGTGTCGTTCAGCTTGGGGTCAAGCCCGCCGAACTTTATTTTCGTGCCGGGAAGCAGAGCTTCGTTTCCGGGGACTGTAGCGGTTCCGGTGCACAGCTTCAGGCAGGCTTCCCGCATGAGGGATTCAGCGTAGGTCCGGGCTTCGCTCTGGCTCTTCACCGTTTTGCTGACCTTCTCCAGCACCTTCGAGCGTATCGGCGGGCACAGTCCCGCGCCGCTTTTTCCCGAGCCGCCCAGCGGAGAAGCTTCCGCGCAGAAATCCTCGAGGGTCTCTGGGACGGTGCCGTACACGCGCACCTTCCCGAGCTGTCCGGACAGCTCCACGGTGCGCTCAAAGCTCAGCATGTTCTTACCCCAGGAGTACCGCTGCTGAACCGTCGCGGTGGAGTAGATATCCTTCACGAATTTCAGCTTTGTGCCGGACATGTAGAAGGTACAGCCGCTCAGCTTCGCAAGCATGCACACGAACTGGTAATCGTCCATGTCGTGGCTCACTATGGGGTACTCCTTGTCGGCGGCTCCGGGGACAGAAACGGTGATGCCGTCAGTGTAGCCTCTGACCGGCTCCAGGAGTTCCTTTACTATCTGGCTCACGCTCTTATTTTCAAAGCTTTCACGGGAGGTGTTCCCCATCAGGAGCCCCCGGGCGTCCAGGCAGGACAGCGTGAGAGTCACGCCGTCCTCTGAGAAGCTGACCCCGGCGGCGTTGATGTACCCCAGGAAAACCGGCTTCGTCAGCCTGTACCCCATCTCGACCCGTATCTTTTTCCCCGCGGAAGCCCTGCTGATGATATTTCCGATGGTGCTTCTTCCGTGGTCATGGTCGCAGAATATCACAACCTCGCAGCTATTCGACATCTGGGAAGCGGAAAGCTGCACGCTCACGGATTCTATCATTTCCTCCGAAGCCTTTATCTGCCTGCCGTCAACAAAAACACGGCACTGAGGCAGAAGAAGTTCCTCGTTGTTCAGTTCCATGGCGCAGCCTCCTTTCTCATGCTCAGAGTATCGGCGGTATCACGATGTCCGTTCCTGGCTCCAGCCTGCGCGGGTCGTCGATATCGTTCGCTTCGGCTATTCTGCGCCACTCGGAACAGTCGCCGTATTCCGCATAGGCAAAGGCGCAGAGCCTGTCGCCTTCGGAGATAGTCCGCGCCTTCGTCCTGTCAGGAGAATTGCGGACGTTGTTGTCTTTCTTGTCTGATATCAGTTGAATGTCGACTACCGCGCGCACCGGCTTGCCGTCAAATGCGAACATCGTGAACCTCTGCGATATCGACATGATAAATCCCTTGAAACTGATAGATCCCCACACGAATTCCACCAGGCTGGGTGCGTGGGTATCGGAATTGACCGTTGTAAGCTTCATCAGCGGCGCAGTGTATACGCGGACGTCCTGCTTGAGGAGGTCTGGCGCGGCTGCCGAGAGCGCCGTCAGCGGCTGGTTGGATGCGTCCCCGGCGCTGTAGGTATCGAACAGCAGGCTGAAGCTCATTACTTCTGCCTCGCCGCTTACAAACTGGAGCACCGGTCTGTCCCTGCCCGGAATCTTGTGCTGCGCGTAGTTCACGCTGCGCTGTATCGTGAAATCAGTCGGATTGAAAATGCACGGAATACCCGCTCCGCCAACCACGGCGCTGACATTCAGCAGCTTGTTTGCTCCGTCGAGCACCTTGAATTTTGCCTTGACCGGACCTACCAACTACCTCGCCCCTTTCTATAATCCCATTCTGCGCCGCTCGCGCGCAAGTCTGTTCTCAATGCGCTCGTAGACCTTATCAGTCAGCCTGGAAATTTCATCGCGGGTCAGGCTGCTAATACCGCCGTCAACGCTCGTGTTCACCGTGATCTGACGGTTAGTTGTGACCGTCCTGCTGTTCTCGGCGGGAGCCTGAGCGGGCTGAGGCTCCTTCAATTCAATGGGCGGCAGTGAGTTCATGTAGGGCTGCTGCGCCCTGTATCTGTCCATTTCAGTCGGCGGAACCAGCATTACCATGTTCTCCGTATTCTCCGCCGTCCGGAATGTGAACGGCTTCTTTTCCGGCTGTTCTGGCAGCGAGTTTCTGTAAGCGCGTTCGATCAGGCGGCTCATGTGGCTTTCTGTGTGCCTTACAATGCTTTCGCGGACTATGTTCACGCTGCGGATAACATCGATGGGTTCCACGCTCTTTTCAGAAGATATGTAATTTAATTCCGGCTCTGGTTCTGGAATTGCTTCTTTTATTTCCGGGACTGGAACCGGCTGTCTGGTTTCTGCAATCAACTGGTCGATTACCGATAGCGTTTTGTTATCCAACCTGTCGCGGTAGGAGCCTGCCGTGCGGCGCTCATTATTTTGAGTTTCGGACTGCGCCAGGGGCGTCAACAGCTCCGTTCGAGCCGCGTTGCTCTGCGGTTCTGGTGAGAGCACTGTGCCTGTGAGCTGATCTGCGGTTTCCGATATGGAGCGCTCAGGAAGTATCAGCTGCTCCGTTTGAGCCGCGTTGCTCTGCGGTTCTGGTGGGAGCACTACGCCTGTAAGCTGATTTGCGGTTTCCGATGTGGAGCGCTCCGGAAGTATCATCTGCTCCGCTTGAGCCGCATTGCTCTGCGGTTCTGGTGGGAGCACTGCGCCTGTGAGTTGATTTGCAGTTTCCGATGTGGAGCGCTCCGGGATTGTCAGCTGCTCCCTTTGAGCCGCATTGCTCTGCGGTTCTGGTGGGAGCACTGCGCCTGTAAGATGATTTGCGGTTTCCGATGTGGAAGGCTCCTGGATTGTCAGCTGCTCTCTTTGAGCCGCATTGCTCTGCGGTTCTGGCGGGAGCACTGCACCTGCAAGCTGATTTGCGGTTTCCGATGTGGAGCGCTCCGGAATTGTCAGTTGCTCCCTTTGAGCCGCATTGCTCTGCGGTTCTGGTGAGAGCACTACGCCTTTAAGCTGATTTACGGCTTCCGATGTGGAGCGCTCCGTAAGTATCAGTTGCTCCGTTTGAGCCGCATTGCTCTGCGGTTCTGGTGAGAGCACTGCGCCTGTGAGTTGATTTGCGGTTTCCGATGTGGAGCGCTCCGGGATTGTCAGCTGCTCTCTTTGAGCCGCGTTGCTCTGCGGTTCTGGCGGGAGCACTGCGCCTGTAAGCTGATTTACGGTTTCCGATGTGGAGCGCTCCGGAAGTATCAGCTGCTCCCTTTGAGCAGCGTTGCTCTGCGGTTCTGGTGAGAGCACTGCGCCTGTGGGATGATTCGTATTTTTCGATGTGGAATGAGCCGGAGCCTCCTCATTTTCTTTCTGCACTGCATTGTTGAATGTCAATGCGGTAGAGCTATTATGGACTGTGTTTTTCTCTGAAAAACCGCTTGTTTCCCGAAATGAATAATCCTGATAAATATGCGTTTCCGGACTATTCTGGTGGAGATTTTCTTCAAACGAGTACCTTCTGAGAAGCTCTGCTGTTTCATTTACCACAGAAGTCAGCGCCGTATCCGAATTACTATGCTGCGCCGTGGAATAAATGTCAGTTTCAAAGCTGAATCTACTCAGAATACGCCGCAAAGCTGGGGCAGTAATACACACCTGATTCTGCACAGTTCGCATTGATTCCGAATGCGTGTCACTTCCTGACAGCACGACGGTTCTGCCGCCGAAATTTACGTTCCTGGAAATCTCGGAAAAAAGACTTGTCAATCGACCTTCAACAGATTTTTCAAAGCAACTCCAGAGCGAAACAGAATTTGCTCCGGCCTCTTCAGCTTGTTGGAAATTATTCATAATCGGTTCCGGAAGCGCCATGGTCTGAGTTACGTCCTGCGAAGCGTCCATGTTGTTCATTGGAACAACACGTGCTTCTCCGGATTCTGATAACCCCTGTTTTTCTCCGAAATCAATTCCCGCGCCTGCATTCAGCCGAGCGCCCGCCAAAAGCTCCGATACCGGGATTCCAAATTGACGAGAATACTCGCTTATCCCGCGGCGGGACTCAGAATTGACCATGCCGTCTGAAATTTGCTCAAGCAGCCTTCCCGCCGGGGAATCGGCATAGAACCTCATCGTTATCTCGCTGGCTGGATTCAAAGCGCCTGCATATTTGGCTTTTTCCGAATGCTCTGAAGTTCCGGGAATTCCGATTCCTCCCGGCTTGCCTGTTTCTGCGTTCGCGGAAACCGCTTTGCCGAGAACGTTCTCGCGGAAAATCCGGTCTGGAATTCTGCGCTCCGCCTGATAGCGGGGATTGTTTAAACTATACTGCGCGCTATTGAGAATATCAGAAAAAACAGCCGATATCCCGGCGGTCATTTTCCCGGAGAGCCGCCGGAATTCAACGTTCCGCTGAGTCGTGGAACTATCCGTTTTCCCTGCCGAATCATCGCTTCCAGTGCCGGACAGCTCCTGATACAGCAGCGCCGCCGCTTCGTAAATACCTCCTGCGGGTCTGGCGGCTCCATTGCGCGCCGCGGCGCTCTCAGGATCAGCCGCGATGAACGCTGCCGACCTGCCGGCCGGAGCTATTCTGCCCGGAACTGCGCCGATCATCTCCCGAATGGATTCACGGTCGTAATGCCGCTCGGTAAAGCCGTAGCTTCTGACCTCGCGGCGGATAAGTTCTGCCGCTTCCACGGCGGATTTCCCGCGTTCAGCCAGTTGAACCACAATCTGCGCCGCGTCAGTCTGCGGACGGTTCCCAGTTTTGCCAACCGCCGAGAGAATACGCGCACGCTGTTCCTCGGTGAAGCCGGAGGCAGATCCAAGACGGCTTATCTCGACGGCGGCGGGGCTTTCCGGGTACTCGCTTCCAAGCACGGCGGCGATACGCTCGAATATTCTGCGCTGCTGAGCCGTGAAAACCGCACCGCCTCCGCTCGAGCCAAGCAGCGCCGCGAGCGCCCGGCAGACCGTCTGAAGCGGAATGCCGCCGGTCTCCTTTTCGAAAATCAGCCGGAATACCCTGCCGACCTCCTCGGTGTACCTGCTGTTTTCCGTGAGCGCGCGGAATACCCTCCGCATTTCCGCTGAACGTATCATGCGGACGTTCTCCTGAGACGCCCTGCGGATATTTTCCGGAAATACAGAGCCGGGCTGATATCTTTCAATCAGCCTGTCGGTATGTGAAAATGAACAGAGACGAAATATCATCTGCGCCGTGAAATTGTTAACCGTAACGCGCGTATTGCTCACCGGAGCAGTCTGCGGCTGTTCGAGCATATAGAACAGTCCTAGCCGCTCCCACAGCGAAACGATACGCGGGACCGCGCGATTTCCCACTTCGTCGGCGAAGTCCCCGGAAACACTCATCGGAACGCAGAGCGGAGCAATTCCATGAAGCACGCTCATCGGCTCCAGACCGCTGATATTCCTTGCAGCAGTGATACTTTCCACTAAGCATGCTCCTTTCCTTACATTATCGTGACGATATCTCCGTGCACCAGCTCGACCGTGGTAAGAACCACGCTGCCGCTCATAGCGTCCAGCGTGCCGTAGTCTATCTTCACCGGCATTGCGTCAAGCACCGTCCATATCTTGACTGGCTTTCCGGCGCTGTCCATCATCGTTATCACCATAGGGTACCTGATGTGCGACCCGGCTCTCACCGTATCAAACCACAGCGCCAGCGGTTCCAGCGTTGCAGTTCCACGCTGAAGAACTATCCTGCCGTACCTCAGCCCTTTCGGGAGGTATACCGGCCGGAACGTTCCGCCCTCGATGTACTCCTCGCACTCAAGCTCGGCATTCAGCCCGGAAACCGCTGAGAAATTCCCGGTCAGCTCAATGGGAGCGATTATCACTTTGAAATTCCCGCCGGTGTGTCTGCTCTCCATTAGCCGCCCCCTTACTTCTCAAACAGGTTCTTCTTTTCCTTCTGCCCGCTGAGCTTCTTGTTTATCTGAGACACCTCCGTGCACCATCTGCGGCGCTCGCGGTGTTCCAGGGTCATCAGCTCGTCGTGGCTCCAGTGAAGGTAATACCCCAGAAACGTCATTTCCTCATAGAGCTTGTCTTGGGGATACAGCGACAGCTCTACTTTTCTAAAAAATCCAGCGGAAGGTCGAATTCCTTATTGCAGTGCGGGCAGACGACCTTGTACGCCGGTACCTCCTGCATGTTTATGCGCTGGTAGAGATCCTGCAGATACGCCATGTCGATGGTGAACAGGTTCTCGATTACGCGGTTGTTTATCGCCTGCAATGTTCCCAGCTTCGTTACCACGCGGGAAAGCAGTATCACCGTCAGGTACCCCGGGTTCTGCTGAACTCTGGGATCCCTCAGCGGCATTATTTCATCAGCGGCAGTCGCCAGCCTCATGACGCCGCGCTTGTGCACCTCGCCGTTCTGGTCGACATACCCTCTGGGGAGTTCAAATTCAAATTCTGTCTGAAAGCTCATTTTTTCCTCCGGCCTGAAAAAACCAGATATCGCCATCGGCTCAACGGTCGCACCGAAGAACCGACGGCGGTTCTGTTTTCAGTTACTGTTTATCAGTTCTCAGACGGTGTTGCGGAGTCCATTGATCCGCCGTCTATTCTGTTTACGCCCTCGTGGCATATCTCCAGAGTCTCGATAGCTACCTCGCCGCCGAGACCGTTGAGGTCAGGCGCGGTGTAATGTGTGGGCCATGCATTGATTATCTCCCAGCTCGGGCCCTCTGCTCCGGTGTCGTCCAGGAGCTTTATTGTGATGGTCTTGCGCTCGATACCGGTCGGACCGGAGGTGTTGTCGGAAGCCACGGTGTGCAGCCACTCCATCATCTCCAGCGAACCTACTACGCCCCATTTCAGCGTAATGTTGCCGTATTTCGTCAGACCTGCGAGCTTTCTGGGGGTGGTGCGTACTTCGTTGCCCTCTCTGTACTCGATAACGTCAACAGAGATGTCTGCGCCAGATACTTCGCTGAAGCCGGCAGCCTCGGTGCCGTTGAACTCCACCTTGTATCTGAAATTCTTGAACGGATATCTAATTTCCGGCATTTACTCTCATTCCTTTCCTACAAAAATCAACCGTTGCTCTCGCTGGTGTACTGACCGATTCTGAATACGACGAACTCAGCGGGCTTTACGGGAGCTACGCCGATAACGCAGATCAGTCTGCCGTTGTCGATGTCGTCCTGGGTCATGGTGTTCCTGCCGATATCAACAAAGAACGCCTCGGAGGGGGAAGTGCCTGCCAGCGCTCCGCTTCTCCATGTGCTTGCGAGGAACATCTCCACCGTCCTCTTTACTCTGCCCCACAGAGCCTCGGTGTTCGGCTCGAACACTACCCAGTTGGTGTTTGCACGAATGGATTCCTCAAGGTAAATGAACAGGCGGCGTACGTTGACGTACTTCCATGTCGCGTTGGAGGAAGCGGTTCTCGCACCCCAGATCCTGATACCCCTGCCCGGGAAGGAGCGGATAAGGTTCACGCCCTTCGGGTTGAGCAGATCCTGCTCGGCGGTGTTGTAGCTGCTTGCAAGTCCGGTGCAGGAACGTACGACCTCGTTTGCGGGAGCCTTGTGGACTCCGACGGTGTTGTCAGTGCGCGCGTAAACGCCAAGCACTGAGCCGGAAGGCGGCGCGAACACGTTCTTCTTTGAGAGCGGGTCGAAAATCTGAATCCACGGGTGATAGAACGCAGCGTAGCTTGAATCGAACATGTCGCGATATTCGAGCAGCTCATCTGTTTTCTTTCTGTCCTTCGGCATGTCGAGAACTGCAAAGCGGCTCTTCATGTTCTCGCAGTGCGCGATAAGGGACATCTGAACCTCAGGTATCGTGATACCCGGAACGGACATTATGCTTACGTCGGAGTTCTCAATGAACGCCTGTATGCCTGTTCTTCTGCCGGGACCGCCGTCCTTGCCGATGTAGTCGGAAGCCGCTACGGAATCCGCATTGCCGTCGGTTCCGCCTATGAGCTGGAGTATCATAGCGTCGCCCTTGCCGCCTACCGCGTCAAACGGAGCTACGATACCGGAAACCGCTGCGGGAGCCGCTTCCTTCTTTTCCTTGTCCTTTACCTCGGGAACCATGGGCTTCGCCGGCTTAGCGGAGACCTCAACGGTCACAAGCTCGCTTCTGGACATTCTGGAACATATGTAGTCCGCGGATTCGGTGTTGAGGGATACGAACAGGTAATCCTCCTTGACGTCGCCGTACTTTACGGAAACGTCTATCTCGCTGGATTTGATGAACTTTGTGGGTACAAGGTTCTTGTCGATGATGGAGAGGCTGACGGGATTCTCAAATGAGATTGTCTTTTCCTCAATGGCGGTGATGCGGTTATAAACGGAGTTCTTGCCGTCCGCAAACTCGACTACGTCGCCGATGTTGAAGCCGTCAACGCTTCTTACAGTCGCGCTGTTTCCCTCGACCTCGTAGACCTGCGTCTTTACGCGGGATACGGGGGATACGGTCACTTTGATACGATTGCCCCACTCGCCGGGATTCCTTGCGGTGAAGCTCAGTATGGAATCGCTCTTTGTGGAAGCGCACTTTGCGTCATCCGGGCAGACTCTCATAACAAAAGCCCTGGAGCCTCCGTTGATGAAAAAGTGCTCGACCGCATACGGCAGGAATCTCTTGTCGCCGTACTTCGTCTCGGAAAGATAACCGCCGAAAATGCGAACATAGTCGCTGAAGCTTGTTACAAGCTGCGGCTTTCCGATAACATCGCCCTTCTCTGCAAGACCTACAAAGCCTGCCGTGCTTGTTCCAACGCCTTCCATGGGAACTGCGCCGGACTCGTATTCCTCAACATACACACCTGGGGATAAATACTCTGGCATAACTTGTTTCTGATCTCCATTCCAGCTTTCCGGCTATCGCGGGCTGCAAGAAGATCAGTGCCTCCTCTCAAATAAATTTTGTGAAGTCCGCCGGACAGCAGATCTTCGTTTATAGTAGATCCTGTCGGATAAACTAACCTGTGTCATTCGCCGAAAACAAGGTCGGCGTACTGTTTAAGATCCTCGCGCAGCACCACTGTGTTGTTCTTGCGCTGCTCGTTGACTATTCCGGTCAGCAGATGGCGCATTCCTATCGGAGAGCCCTCTGAAGCCGCAAGAAACGCCGCATGTATCACGCAGTTCTTGACATTTCCTCCAGCCATCTTGAAGTTCTCAGCGAGGAAATCGTAGTCGATGTTCTCCGTCGGAGCCTTCGCGTCCAGCATTTTGCGCCATAGCAGCTTCCGCGTGGGGGCGTCCGGAAACGGAAACGCGACCACAAAGCTTATCCTTCGCATGAACGCCTCGTCGATATTCTGAAGGAGATTCGTCGCCATCAGCACAACGCCGTCGTATTCCTCCATCTGCTGGAGCAGATACGCGGTCTCTATGTTCGCATGTCGGTCGTGGGAGTCCTTGACCTCGGAGCGCTTGCCGAAAAGTGCGTCGGTCTCGTCAAAGAACAGCACGCAGTTTGCGTTTTTTGCTTCGGTGAAAACCCGCCGCAGATTCTTCTCGGTCTCGCCGATGTACTTGCTGACTATCTGAGAAAGCTGCACCTTGAAAAGCTGCATGTGAAGCTGATTCGTTATGACCTGCGCCGCCATCGTCTTTCCCGTGCCGGGAGGCCCGGAAAACAGCACCGACAGTCCCCTGCCGTAAGCCGCCTTTTTCGAGAATCCCCACTCCGTGTAGACCTTATGGCGGTACTTCACGTGGGTCAGCGCGCTTTTCAGCAGCTTTATCTCGGACTCCGGGAGCACAAGGTCCTCCCAGGAATAAGCGGGCTTTATAGGCGTGGCGAGCGTATTCAGCCCTACCACCACCTGAGCGTAGCAGCATTCGTGCAGCAGCTCCGGAGTTACTCCTCCTCGGGAAAGCTCCCTGGCACGGTTCGCCGCCGCGGCTATCTGTCCCGGGGTAAACCGGAACTTCGCCGCCATCTCCGCCGGGTCGACGCTTTCGGAAAGCTCCAGACCGGACAGCGCGTGCTGCCACAGTGTGAGCCGCTGATCCTCGTCGGTATCAGGAATCTCCAGCGTTAGCAGAAGCGTGCCCGCGCCGGGAATTTCAGTCTGCCAGCGCCGCTGCGTGGTTATGAATATATGAGTACCGAAGAAGCGCCCGCTGTCTGAAAGCTCCGCTGAGAGTTCAGCCAGCTTCGCGCGGTTTTCTTCCTCAAGAAACTGCTCAAAATCGGTAATGCAGAGCGCCGCCCCCCTCGGAGCAGCCTCGCAGACCGCCCGCCGGAACGCCTCCGCCGTATCCTCCGCTGAGATAAGCTCCGCAGCCGGAACGAACGCAACGCTCTCGCCGCACCTCCGTGCGCAGTGCTTTATCAGGAACTTCCTGCCGCTGCCTCGCTTACCGCACAGGCATATCACTGCGGGTGCGCCATTCAGCGAACGCTCCGCCGCTGCCGCCGCCTGCTCCGCGATTTCCGCCATTATGTAAGCCTGCCCGGGATCCTCCTGCGGAAAATACACGGGATACGCGCACTCCCCGCCTGTAAGGTACCGGATAATTGGCTCAGAAAGCTGGAGCTGCCGGGTGCAGAGGGTACCCTCCACGGGGGCGCAGATGTACTTCATCAGCGCGTCCTGCTCTGAAAAATAGCGGTAGTAATCCGCTATGCGCCTGCCCGGCTCCGCCCACAGACGTATCATCGTGTCGGCTGTCGGGAGTTTTTTCGAGATATCGTCCTGTAGGAATGCAAACAGCTTCTCGTAACGGCGCTCCACATCGCAGCAAAGCAGCGTAAGCACCGTCAGGAAGCGGAATCTGTCCGTTCTGAACGCGTTTTCAACTCCGAAAACCGGGAATCCGCAGTCGTCCGGAGTCGCAAGAACCCTTCCGAAAAAGTACTCCCTGGTCATTTCGATTTCGGAGGTCTCATCGTCGCTCAGGCTCTCCCATGCAGTTCCGCCGGAAGCCCGGATCAGTCCCTTTTCGAACTCCTCCCGGGTAACGACAACCCCGAGCATGCCCTGCATGCTGTTTTCCGGGCTGACCCAGTAGTGATATTTGTAGATGTAATATATGTGAAGATCGAGGACGTCCGCAAAGCAGTCCAGAAGCTCGTTCTGGCTTGCAAAGCGTTTCCCCGCGCTGGAATAATCAAAGCTCATCAGTACCTCCGCAGAACCTTACGCGTTCCCAGTATCGGCAGACTGTATTTCCGCTCAGCCGCAGAAGAGATATCGCGGTTTCTCCGGCGGTCAGCGGGTCAAAGACCTCTGCACCGCAGCGAAACACAACGCGTCCTTCCGTCAGCAGAAAGCACCCGAGCGCGGCCTCAGCGTTTAGCTGGTTCAGCGTTTTCAGGCAGCCTCCGGATATCCACGGGAACTGCGCGCAGCAAATCAGCGCGTTGTTTTCAGCGCTCAGCAGAGTACGCCACCGACGCTGTCCGCTGCTCATGGTAAACTGAAACGCGCCGTATTCCTCGATGAAATTCAGACCTCGCTGCAAAAGCTCGCTTCTTACAATTTCGGAATAATCCATTACTGGCTCCCTGCTGAGATATCATTTATGTTGGTCGGCGTGATAAGCTGACCCGAAAATTCCGGCTGTTGAAACTCCAGACCCACCGGAACCTGCTCGAATGCGTTTTCCGGGGATTGTTCAGAAAAACGCATTTCATGGTTAGAGGTAACGTGGAACTCGCGGCCCGTAAGTCTGAGCAGGAACTGATTTCCAGCGCTCAGAAGCTGTTCGGGAGACACTCCCAGCAGGGATTCGCTCAGCGAATGCTCTGCCGCGGAGGCCGCCGCAGACAAGATCTCCGGGTAAAACACAGCCTGGGAGCTATGATTTTGTGGTTTTTTCTGGTGCGCCGGTTTCCGGCTGGTTTGCTTCGTTTTGCCGAGCTGTTCCATTTTTGTCTCCTCTCAGACCTGAAAAGAAGTCCGCGACCGCCGAAGCGGCTTCGAATGAGGCTTTGCGGCGCTTATCGTCATCGGGCGGAGTTCCCTCCATGAGCTCCTCCGCCTCGCGGAGCGCCTGCTCGGCAAATCCGTCGGAGCTGAACAGTTTTTCGGCTTCACGCACGTTGCTGTTGATCTCGTTCAGCTTTGTGAGGAAGTTCCGCTGCTGCTCCTCTTTTCTGCGAAGCACGGCGGTATGCTTTATCACTGCCGCCCTGAGAAGCCGTGCTGCGTTCTCAGATTTCGGATTTTTTGAGTTCTCAAGCTCCTTCAGACGGCTCTTGCAGGACAGTAGAAGCCGCTTATCATCGTCGGTCTGCAAAAAAGGAAACGCCATTTTCAGCGTGTCGATATTGCGCATTTCCAACGGTGTGTCTGACCTCTGATCACTGCCATTCGCAAGATTCCTAAACAGCTCAAGTATCCTTGTGCTTCCACGGAGCGCGTCCGTCACGAGACTTACAGCAGACTGCGCGTCGCGGTTGAACATGACCCTCGCGGAAGTGTTTCCAACGTGAAAATCGTTAGCGCTCCCGAGTAGTTTTTTCTGCCGTTCAGAGCCGTGAAAACTCCTGCCCAGCGCCCTTGAAAGGCAGACAGTAAACACCTGACGTCCCTGCCCCGCCATAACGGCGTTGGCAAGCTTCCCACCCCGGAATGCATACGACGAAAACTTGTCTGCAAAATGGCATTCATCTGATTCACGGCGCGAATCAGCAGCCACGGTCGACTCCCGATCATTAACTTTTCTGGAACCTAAACCGCCGCCTGTACTGGAATTCTCTCTGTCGGTACGCTGGAATTGTTCGCTGTTTCCCGCCATTTGTCTGGAGTGTTCTGTTCCTACGGCGTCAAACCGCTTTGCGAAACCGTCTGTCAGCATGTAAACCGGGTCAACGTGTTTTAATCCATGGGCTGCGGCAGGCAACTCATATTCCGTTTCGATGTTTTTTCGCGCCTGTATGCTTTGTTTCTTTGCCGTTCTGACTTGTTTTTTCTTTTTAGAGTATGTATACCCTGCCATTTTCCACCCCGGTCTGCCATTTTAATCAAAGGCAAATTCACAACGCTCATGAAACTTGTGCATATTATACCAGAAAAAAACCGGGTTTTCAATATATTTCGCACGAATGACCTCCCATGCGTAACCAAAAATCGTCAGACTACTTGGCACTTTGGGCCAACGCTTATATGTGCTAATCTATATGAAAATACCGAAAGTACTTGACAAAACTATAGACAATGTGATATAATCAATGTAAGGGAAGCGGATTGGCTGTCTGCTTCATATCATTTTTACTTTTCTTTCTTTTGATTTCTGTTATCCGTACCAGACAGTATCAATTAAAGAAAGGCAGATCAAAATTTGACCAGCGAAAACACAGCTCTTGCTATCGACCTTACTCAAGCGATACTGGAGCAATTCTGGCAGCAGGATACGAGTCTGCTGCTGAAATACATAGACGAGGACTTCAGTCTGACTGACGCCCTTAATAATTCTATTATCCAGGGTCAGCAGCAAGTATGCAATTTCATACCAACTGCGATCAGCGGCATTATCAAAAGCACGCTGACTGATAAAATGTTCATTATTGCGCAGAACTGCGGCAGCGCGTGCACTGTCATCGGAAAGTACACGCTCTCTCCCATCTCCGATTCTGACGACATGGTGTACATGAAGCAGTATTGCCTGTTCATATGGGAGCTTTCCGGGCTGGGTGAACTTAAGCTCAAGCACATCGGCGTAACCAAGCCTGACAGCATGTCCGAGTCTGTCTACGGGAATGCGTTTAATTCAGCGATGATCCCGGCTGGTTCGGCGCTGAACCAGCAGAACTGTTCTTCAGACAGAATGATCATCACGGACACCGACGACTGCACCCGATTCATTCCAAGGAACGACATACTTTACGCTACGTCAGACGGTCGCAACTGCCAGATTTGCTGCTTCTCCGGAATAATCAACGCCAGGATAAACATTTCATCATTCGTTGAAAAAGCCGGCGGGAGATTTGTCCTCATACACAGATGTTATGCGATAAATCTTGATCATATCACACTTTTGAAGCCGTACTGCGTCGTAATGTCAAACGGCAGCGAGCTCCCTGTTCCAGTAAAGCGATACAACGAGATAAAACAGCGGCTCACTGAATTATTTTCAAACAAATAAAAAAGCGGTCACGACTTGTGACCGTTTTTTACTTACTAAAGGTCACCGCTAAAAACCTTGTTTGAGTGAAAATGTGAATAGCACACCGCCTGCTTCTTTTAGCGAG
>OLOR01001926.1_pt1 | contig 17545 bp, 11 predicted proteins | sample 1672521 | NCBI WGS metagenome assembly OLOR01 (sample SAMEA3136695, study PRJEB25190) | human gut metagenome | biome: human gut; feature: human-associated habitat; material: faeces | place: Austria | collected 2013
GCCGGTCTTTAGGTTTGCACTTACGCTGTCGAAATAGCCTGTGTCCGCCATAACTTCATACCTTTTTAAGCCAGCTCTAAATTGTATTTAAGGTAAAATACGATTTTGCTTATCAATTTCACGCAATAACTCTATTTCTGTTGTATTAATTTGTTTTGAAAATTGTATAATCTTATTAAGAATATCATATTCTATAGTATTTTCATTGTCTAAGGTTGAATTTAAAACTTCTTCTTCTTCATTTTTAGAAAATGATATAATATCTATTGTTTCAGATATTTTACTTCTGCAATAATATATACTTTCAATATTTTCATTTAACAAAAAAATAAATACATATGATAATGCTATTGCACAATTTTGTGCAATAACAGCATATACACTCGAAATGCACTCTGTATCAGGAGCAAATATTAGACATTTTTCACTACATTCTTGAAAATTATATTGTGTACATGATTCATCTAAAACAGAATTGATTGCTTGATTTAACATATAAGATAGTTCTGAATATCCTTTTTTGAAGATATCAAGTTCACTATTGTATTCATCAGATATTTCATTTATGAAAAAATTATACATATACAATAACCTATCCACACAACTTATTCCAAATAATGCTATTTTATTTTTTGGAAGATTTTGCAAAGTTGATATTATGATATCATTATTTCCCATAACTTGTGGTCTCCTTTCGCTTTTTACTCTTTTTACCGGTTTTTGGTGTATCAGTTGTAACACCTGATTTTGCCATAAGCATTTCACAATCAATACAAACACCACGTGAGGCATCTATATGCATGATTCCCTTATTCGCTTTTATTAGAGCTTCCTCAGCATGAACATCTTTTCCTCGGCTATGAATAACAGTTATTCCTTTCTGTTTAGCCCATTCTTCTTGAACCTTAGGAACCTTAGGATCACTTGATGAAATAAATATATTACCAGCAGTATCCTTTCCAATAGCTGTTGTTTTAAATTTCTGAGCTGTTGGATCAAGTTGAGAATGTGCTTCATTCAATAAATCCAATAATTCAGATAATCCTAAACAATCAATACCAATATTAGTATCATCGACATACCCATATAGGTTAAGTATTCCCCCACCAAGTCCAATCGGATCTTGCGAGACATACATCCCCATCTTCGGCGAGTAATACCTGAACCTATTATATGCTAATCCTGTTTCCCGGTCATAATACTGCCCCTGGAACAGGAACGGTATCATTCCCTTGTTGCCCGTCTCCTCGATGACGTTCCCGTCCATGTCGAGCACGCGGCTCCACACCTCGTTGCCCTCGGTGTCGTATGCCTCCGTCGGCGTTCCGAGCTGGTCTGTCAGTATCGAGTAGGACCTGCCCTCCTTTATCATTGCCACCGGCACGAACGACCCCTCGTCGAAGAGCCATACCGTCATGTCTCGGCGTTCCGTGTCCGTGTTCCACCTGTCCTCCACGACGGAGTATTCCCTGTGCTGCTTCCACTGGTGCAGCGGCACGTTACCGTTCCACACCCACCGCGTCACCGTCGTGCCGAAGCTCTTGGAGAGCCTGCGCCCGAGCGCATCGTATGTGAACTCCACCTCCCTCTTGTCGGGCCGCACCACCTTTGCCAGGGAGCCGTCGGCGTTCCACCGGTATCTCCAGCGGTCCTTCTTGCCGTCAAGCCACCTTCCCGTGCCGAGGTAGCGTTCCGTCAGGTTGCCGTCCGCGTCGTACTCGCAGTGCCATTCGCCGTCCTGCTCCAGCCGTCCGCCACCGAGGTAGCGGCGCAACTTCATGTCCGGGTCGGGATACAGGTTTCCCGTCTGGTCGCTCTTCCTCCACTGCACCCTGCCGTCGGGGTATTCCGCCCTTTCGAGCTGCCCCGTCGGGGTATAGGAGTAGCGTGTCTCGCCACGCCTGCTGTCCTCCACGGACAACAGCCTGTCGGCGACGCCCCAGCGGTAGCGGCGCATATGCCGTGTGCGCGAGTCCTTGCGTGTGCGGGCATCCACCAGACGGCCTATGTCATCATAGGCGAACGAGCGGACAATGCCTCCCGGAAGGATGCGTTCCACCTCGAAGCCCAGCGTGTCGTGGCGGTGTGCCGATTCCCACGAGCCAGCACCGTCGCTGCCGCCGGTGGCAGTGAACCCCTCAAGCTCCCCGTAGCCGTTGCGGGTGTAGCGCAGCGAGGCCCCCGTCGTGCTGTCGAGCGTGAGTATCCTGCCGGTATGGTCGTAGGTGCGGAGTATGGTGTTACCGTCGGTCGTTTCCCGTGTCGGAAGCCCCAGGGAATTGTATGCGAACTCCACCATGCTTTCCCCCCTCGATGCCTGCACCAGCCTGCCGGACAGCCCGTAGGCGTAGGTCTGGTCGGGGTCGCCTGCCGTGGGGTATGAGACGCGCGTCACGCGCGAGCAGGCGTCATAGCCGTATTCCCTTTCCGTTCCCGACGGCAGCGTCTCCCTGACGACGCGTCCGCCCCTGTCACGCAGGTAATGACGGACGGCCCCGTCGAAGCCTTTCTCGGCGGTGACGTTGCCCACAGCGTCGAGGGCGAACTCGTAGCTCTGGAGCCTCTCGTTTATCACACGGCGCAGGCGTTCCTCCCGGTCATAGCGGAAGTTCACCACGCCCCGGTGGTCGCGGCGCCTTGTCAGCTTCCACATGCCGGAGTAGCCGTACTCCACGTGCTGGACGTTGTCACGGTATTCCGTGAGGTTGTCTATCCCGTCGTAGGACAGGCGTATGTCGTTGCCGTCGAAGTCGAGCACGCGCACCACGCGGCCCACAGGGTCGTATTCCCTTTTCTGCACCGCACCTTTGGGGTTGGTGACGCTCACGCACCTGCCCAGCAGGTCGTAGCCGTACAGCGAGGTGTTCCCCCGGCTGTCGGAGGCTTCCGTGAGGTTATGGAAACGGTCATAGGTGAGCCTCGTCACCACGCCGTAGGGGTCTTTCACCGATGCCACCGCACCGTTGCGGTAGGTCATCCTCGTGACGGCACCTTCGGGGTTGGTGCGGCTCACCAGATTGCCCGAGCGGTCATAGCCGAACTCCCACGTGCCGCCGTCCGGCGTGGTAACGGATACGGGACGGTTGCGCAGGTTCCCCTTGCCGGGGTACACGGCGGACACGCTGCCGCCGCACGGGTCGGAGCTGTCGGTGCAGTTCCCCCAGCGGTCATATCTGTACAGGGTGCTGTTACCGAGCGGGTCCGTCTGTGCGAGGAGCCGGCGGCTGTCGTCGTAACGCCACAGGTGTTCCCCGCCGTTGGCATCGACCTTCTTCCACACAAGGCCGCCGCGGTGGTGGTACACCGTCAGCTCCCCGTGGCTGTCGAGCACCTCGGTCACTCCTTCCCGGAACGTGAGCCTGTGGTCGTATATGCCGCCGTCGCCCCATGTGTGTACGCAGCGCGAACCCACGCCCGTACCGTCGTACTCGAAGTACCACGCAAGGCCGTTGCGCCATGTCTCCTTCACGATGAGCCTTCCGGCATACTCGTATGTCATCACGTCGCCCGCCGCGTTGCGCTGGAGGGTCATGTTGCCGTCGGCGTCGTACTCGTAGGAGGCGAGGGTAATCTCTTTCTCCGGATCTTCCGGATGCGGGCCGCATATCTCAAGGATGCGTCCGCTTCTCGTGTCGTGCTCCACCCTCAGGCGGCGGCCCGCGCTGTCGGTGATGGAGCGCAGCAGGCCCTCTTTCGTATAGTCGAAGCGGATGCCCAGGCCGTTGCAGTCGGTCACGCTCTCAAGCAGGCGCACGGAATCGTACTCCTTGTGTGTGAAGCGGTAGTAGAGGTCCTCGGCCATGTCCCACACGCAGTAGCCGCCGTCCCGTTCCAGACGGGCCTCCTTGCGTTCGGAGAGGATGAACGAGGGTTCCTTCGCTGTAGGCAGGGGGAAGGCCACCGGGATGCCGTCACTCATGCGGAGCGTCAGCGTGCCCTCTTCCGTGTCCGCGACGACGCCCATGTCGTAGGCGTGGTGCCACCCGTTGCCCAGAGGCCCCCGGTAGTCGCTGCGGCTGTACCACGTGCGCTCCCATGACAGGGGCACCGGGCCGTCGAGCCAGAAGTCCTCCTCGTCGGTGAAGAACGTGCCGCTGGCCACGTCCACCGGGTGGCCCGTGACCGTACAGATGGCCTTGTGGAGCATGTTCTTCAGGGATTCGCTCTTTATCGTCCTGTTGACCTTGCTGTGCAGCCTGTCCGCCAGCTTCCTGGTCTTTTTCTTGTAGAAACGCCCGAACGCCCCCGTGCATTTGCGGGCGAGTGCCGCCATGGGGTTGAGGGGGACGGGAACCGGGCTGGTGAGTATCTGTCTGGCGGGAGGTATCGGGTTGATGACGCCCGTGGGCAGGAACATGCCCGGAACCTTGTGCACGCTCGGTATGCCCACGTCGTTGCAGTCAAGGTGCAGGTGCGCGCCGCCGCCCGAGAAGGGCATCCCGTCGGCAAGTACCGTCAGGCTGCCCATGAAGGCGTGCCCGTTGTTCTTTGGTATCGCCGCTGAAGGGGCCGCCCAGCCTGCGCCCATGGGGATGTGCGGGATGCTCCGCGTAGGTGTGGATGCGACTGCGCGGGGGATGAAGCCGCCTATCTTGACGGTGGCGCCCAGCATCCCGACGGCCATCGTCAGCACGGTGTGGCCCACCTCGGCGAGCTTCGCGCTGTCGGCGTCGCCCGTCTGTTCCGCTGTCGGTGGCGGGGGGATGAACGAGGAGACCGCCGCCGCGATGAAGTCCTGCGGACGGAGGAGAACCCCGACATAAGGGTGAGGCATGGGCACGACGGGGGACGGGGGTATCGTCACGAGGTGGATGTCCATGCCGATGACCGGGTCGAGCTGCTTGGAGATAGGCAGGCAGGCCATGCCCTTCATGCCCATGGCACCCAGTACGGGAAGCATGGCGGCTTCGCTCAGGCCGTCGGCAAGACCGCCGATGGCGGCTGCCGCCTTGACGCCCGTGTCGAGGGCATTGACGGACGGTGACACACCGGCCTCGGAGTTCGCCTTGACGCCTTCCGAGATACCCTTCACCTGCGCACCTACGCCGGTCTTTAGGTTTGCACTTACGCTGTCGAAATAGCCTGTGTCCGCCATAACTGTCAGTTTTTATCGTTATTTAACTCGAAAATACAAATAGGCAGATGCAACAATGGCAATCACAATAATTACACCGAGCCAAAATCGGAATCCGGTTGGACCCAATAAGTCAAGAAAGAAATTTCCTCCCCAACTTCCGGGTCTGGCGTATGTCCATTTCCAGTCGAATATCAGTCCGACAAGCCAAACCAATAGCAGAAAGATTACTACTAAGTACCCCACTTTAGGGTTCGCATAGGCATATTCGGTTGCATTAGTGAACAGCCTTTCAAGATTTCGCAATATGTTGTTCAGCCATTCCATTGTATTTTCCTAAATTTCTTTTATACTCATACAAATAATTCTCCCAGTTATCTCCTAACACTTTGGTCAGAACTTCATTTATTTCATCGTCACTGACCAGCTTGGAGCGTGCCGAACTGTTTAACAGGCTTAATAACAGGAGAGGATAAGAGGAGTTCTTTATCAGGTCTATGGAAAGTTTGTCTGAAAGTCTGAAACCTTCCACATAACATTCCGCAGCTAACGATTTCTCATAATTATTTTCCCGGCACCAACCACACAGCCTCAATGCTTCACTTTGCATTAGGTAATCGTTGCATCTGGAGTATGCTTCAGCACCGCGATAGTACGTCTCTGCCGCTTCTTTCCAAAGCGACTCCCGTACATAGATGGAGGCTTTCCCCAATAAGGTGTTTCCGAGCAATCGGCAAGCTAAAGAGGGATCTAATTTTTCTTCCCCGATTTCAGCGGCTTCTACGGCTTTGTCGGCAAAGTACATGGCCGTCTTGTAGTCCTTACGGGAAATCTGGTCTGTATATAGAATTGTATATACGGTTACAAATTGACTGATCCAGTTAATGTCTTTCTTCACATTTTCGAGAGCGATATCGAGGCATTTCTTCGCAAATTCCTCTGTTTGCGCTGCATTCCCTTTTTTCACACTGTTCATCAGTTTGATTAATGCCAGCCTGAAATTCGAGGCTGCCGGGTCGCTTTTATCTTCATTCGCCGCTTGTTCCGCGAGTTGCTCCATTGCACCGTCTAAATCTATTGGTGGATAAATAGACACCGCGTCATTGGAGTGTTTGGCCATTAGTTTGCCAAACTGTTCATAGTCTTTTATGTCGGATATCCCCCATACCATTTGCTTGTGGAATGGCAGAGCAAGAGCCTTTTCAAACCATTCACGACATCCGTCATAGTCGTATGTGTTCTTTAGGTTAAAGACAAAACTGCATTTCATATCAGTCCCTTTTACAAGGGATTCTGTCAGCTTGTTGAAGTTGGCAACTGCGACGGAGGCATCGTTTTCCGCTTCTTCCGACTTATAATCAGCTATCCAATCAACACGTTCAAAGACAATATCTTCGGGTTTCTTTGAGTTATTCCAGTATTCTACTTGTTGTGCAATATACCCTACAACATCTTTTGAGAAATCGGTTCTGGAACTGAACGGAAGTTCTATGAGGAACACCATATCTTCCTCTTCGCTATCAAGGGCAAGCATATAGTCATAGAAAGCATCAAGCATACTTTCGTCTCCCGGATTGATGACGATACGGATTAACTTGACCGGTTTCCTGACTGCATCTTCCCATTGGTAGAGCATCTTGTCTGCTATTTGTTGTATGGCGTTGCTCATATGCTGTTAATTCAATTTGACAATAGTTCCGGCTACGGCTGTGGTTCCGGAAGAATCTATCGTAGCCTTTGTTGTACCGCTGACCGTGGCACTGCTGCTGCCGGTTGCTGTAAAATCAGTACTGGAGATATTATAATTGCTGCCTGCTGTACAATCAATATTTTCTGCTGATTGCGCAATATTGGCACCCGCGGACTCTGTTATGTCCTTTTCCGCATTAGATGATATATTGCCTTCGCTATCAATCATTATTTTGTTTTCTCCAACACATAAGGTGATGCTTTTAGAGGCAGATATTGTGATATTTCCTTCTCCGTCTGCCGTATAGCTGTTGCCTTCCTTGTCTTTCATCATAACGCTTCCTTTTTCATCATCAAGCGTTATGGTACAACCGCTGCGGGTAGTCAGGCTTTTTGTTTTGTTTGAACTGCCGCCACCGGTGCCTGACTTTCCATGGAATAAGCTGCCAAGTACAAACGGACGGTTCGGGTCATCATATCTGAATGCCACCATGACTTGGTCTCCCTTTTCGGGTATGAATACAAATCCTCTGTTTGTGGGCACTTTGTCGCTTGTACCTGCGTCAGGAGTGAGCACCCGTATCCACGAGGTTTGCATCGGGCCGGTCTGCCAGTTCATCTTGACTTGGACGCGGCCTAACTTTTTCGGGTCCTCGTTGCTGACAACCACGGCCTGCTGTGTATGAGCGACAGGCAGAGGTACATCCGGGCATGGAAGGGTGGGAATAGAGGACGGAAGTGCGGTGAAATAGTTCTGGTAACTGTCACCCATACCGGCTACGTGGGTTATTTCTGTAATGATATAGGTGCCGATGCTATTTTTTACGTGGATACCTATTCCTGTATGGATAGCGGTATGAACATCTATGATACTGCCCACCGTGAGGATGCGGCAATCGCTTTCCCCGGTGATGAAACTGGATGCGGCGCTGTCGCTTTGCTGCCTGCGTTGGAAATAGGCGTCAAGTTCACCCTTATTGGTTATGCGCGGTTCCGCCCGTTGGACAGCGGGAGCGGTAAACAAAGCCAATGACGAGTCAAAGGCCGCTTGTCCCAATGTGTTTTGTCCGGCTGCGGTATCGGGGGATTGGCCGTTATAGGTCTGGTCGTTCACCGAATGGTAAGAACTTCCCTTTATTGGTCGGGCAAGTGTCTGCGAGCAGACATCGAGCACGGATAGTTCCTCGCCGTATGTCAGCTTGGTCGTCGAGCCGGCCTGTGGCTTCCCGAATACAAGGTTCTGTCCGTCGTAGTAGAGCCATTCCTGATATTGGCGGGCAAGCCGTTGTATGAATCTGAAGTTGGTTTCCTCGTACTGGCATTCGTATTCCAGCTTCGATTTCGTTTCCGGATTGACAAGAGCTTGCACTCCTGCCTTGTCTGTAAGTTCCTTAACGATGTCAGACAAGGATTTGTTGCACCATGAGGCACAAGTGTGGTCTGACTCCAGTAGGAATGTTGACGAATATCCCGTCACTTTTATATTTCCGTGTGTTCCACCGGAACGATGAAGTCCCACCATGGTGGCCACGCCGACAAAAACAGTGCCGCCGAAGTCCATGATTACTTTTTTTCCAACCCAGTCTTTTGATGCCTCCGGGATTTCCACACCATAGGCTTCTATGGCTTGGATATCCAGTGTTATCTCAAAGTAGTGATGCTCATTGATGCTCTGTTTGAGCATCAACTGCACAAACGACGGCATGGGTATGCCGGCTATTTCCAATGTGACTTTTTTTTGTTCCAGCATGGCGGCATTATATTTGACGATTTATATCCAAATTGCCAAAGCCGCCCGGCGGAAGTCCGTCGGACGGCCTGACAAATGTTTTGATTTAGGATTTACCTATGTACGCCGATTTATTTCTTCGGCCAACGGTTGTCAAGAGCTGCGCTGCCGACGATGATTTCTTCAGCGGAGAACGTAATGGTGATTGTCATAGGCACATCGTTGTTCGCGTCCAGAGTTTCCGAGTAGTGAACGATGTATGCGTTCTTGAACTGGATCTCCTTCATCTTGGCATCTTCCTCCGTTTTTTTGTAGATAATCTTTCCTTCTACAGGTTTGAAAGGACTGTTCAACATCGCTTCGATGACCGAAGTGTCTTCTGTTGATTCGATGGTTGCTTTTACTCTACCACCCAATACGCTTGAAGAGGGCATACCTTTAGGGTCCGTGTTACGACTAAACTCATAGTTTGAATAAAGGACGTCAAATTCCTTGTTGTTAAGTTCCAATGATGCTCTAAATGCCATAATACTTGGATTTAATGGGTTAAACTTAATTATTTTACTTCGGTTTCTCCGTCCTTGCGCCCTAACCGGTATAGATGCAAAAAAGAGAAAACCTCAAAAACGATTTTTTGAAATTTCCTCTCAGCCTCCGGATGACTCAGTTTTATTGTGGGAAAAAGAGAAGAAAATAAAACATCATCTTTGATGTGAGCAAATATAAGTGCTTATATTCATTTTTCCAAATTTTTTAGCGCGTTTTTTTGCTGTTGTTTTCATTTTAACACGTTTTTAACTAATGTTCGTGTATAAAGCCATTGTCCTATATGATTAGAAACACGCCCCGTTGATGATGTGTCGCTATTAAATTGATTCCCGGTATTGTACAATAACACTTGTAGAAGAAGTTTCATCAGGAACGGACGAAACCGTCGGAAAGCAAACTGCTGCCGGAATGCAGAAAAACGGTATCCACCGCATGAAAGTGGCAGATACCGTTAGCAGATTGACTATGCAGTCTGAATGTTTGCGTATGTCTTAATTCTTACGCCCGTATCGGCAGATGAGCAATGAACTTAATACCAGGAGTGCAAGGGCAATCATCCATGTGTAGATCTTCCGTTCCTTTTCCAAATGTCCGATGTCCGCCGCTTGTTGTTTGGAGCAAGTTGTCAGTATATTAATCTGGGATTGTTGTGCCTTGCAGATATCCATAAGTTCAGCATTAATCCGTTGCTGTGTCTCCAGCGAAGTTTGGATGTTCTTGAAGTTGCGGTTCGTCGTATATGCGTCACGGATATATCCGGGCGTACTTACCTGTAACGAGGGAACCTGTATGCTGTCCGGAAGGTATGTCAGTTCTGCATTATTGCGCCGTTCCGTTGCGAAGCTGTTGAACAGGAGTATGCCAACAAGTGTGCCGCTGATCAGAAAGGCTATTAATGCTATGATGGCAAACATTGTGTTTGATGATTTCGCGACAGGTTGTTGGTACTCTCGTTCAAGCCATGGATGATGGTTCATCGTGTGAGGCGGAATGGATGTTCCATACTCCACAGTCCGGACTTCGGCATTTTCTTCGGTCTCTTTTTTCTCAAGAGCCTTACGTCTTGATATATCCATAAATTCGCGCTTGGCAATCTGGTATTTATCCGCTTGATAAATTACAAGGTCGTTTTTTACCAGCCAGTCAAGAACGTCCTTGACACTCCGTTCTGATACCTTGAGGTTGCTGATGCTCCAAAATATTTCTGCACAAGATACCCATATTGGCTTCTGGAGGCACTTCTGATATAGGATTTCAAGAATCTCTGCCTGTAGTTGTTCTCTTGTTGGTTCCATTTTATTTACAGTATTAATTGTTTCGGAATAAAATAATATTTCTTGCCGGCGATGAATACAGGTCTGAAAAGGTTGCGTTGATACATGTCTTCCAGTCTCTTCATCTTTGAAATCAGGGTTGTATAGCCACTATTAAAGTCCGTCAGTTCAACCTTTCTTTTCTTTAGTTTCTTCACCTTTGTTGAATTTAAAAGGCTGTCATTGGCCATGACTCCCGTCTTACAATAGAAGATTTGAGCCAAATATGGATTTCTGGGCAATACTTTTCGATAGAAACTTCTGTTTATGCTTTTCTTTTGCCGGGTAAATTGCTTGCGAAGCACTCTTAGCTCCTTTTTCCCTATGTTATCTGAGAACTCCGGGAGCAGTCCCCTGTAGCTTTGCAGCAGTTCCATCACTTCCTTGTCATCGAGTAGATATCCATATTCGTACCCGTCCATTATACTGTCCGCTACGGAGGCCTTTATATAGTAGGTGTCATTCACGCTGTTTCTATCTATATCGTCAAGGCTCATACTGTCAGGATTTTTCGTATGATGGAATATATGCGTCAGTTCGGATGTGGGACGGCTTCTTAGGACACCTATATTTCGCTCATAATCTTTAAGCGAGTGCAACAGTAGGCTGTCCGTCTCGAAAGATTGCCATAATACGGAATCCAAGGCTGTTTCCAAAGCGTTGCTTTCCAGTCTGTTTCTACCTTTAGGGAATAAGATTCCTCCTACCGTAAGGCTGTTGTATGGAGCATCGTACAGGTATAAGTTGGCATCCGTAGCTTCTATGTTCTTGAACAGCTCCGTCTTTACCAGTCTGCTGTCTGCGATATAATTGGATATATGGTCTATGTATTTCGTAGAATGGCTGTCCAGAATGGATTTGGCCTGCAATAGGAAGTCCTGATAAGAAGTGCCTGACGCTCTGTCTATCTGGGCAAACAGAAGCCTTGCCGGTTGGGTTGCCAGCCACGAGAGTTGTTGCTCGTGCAAGGATAAAGTTTGCTTTGACCCTAAAATGACAAATACATTGTTGCTGAAACGGCTTTCGTTATCATAACGGGAGATTTGTTTGATAGCCCCGCCAAAACCGTAAAACGATGATTGTTCCTCTTGCTCGTTTTTCCGTTTGGAAGAAATGGATTGTTTGATATAGTCGAGCCAGGCTGAAAAGTCCTTGGTTGGGGCCAAATGTCTGTTTTCTCCGTTGGAGGATATGCAAGTTGCCGAGAAAGTGTAGTCATATCCGGGCTTCATTTTCAGCTTTAGGTTCTGTAGCACATTGATATATGGGGATAGATAAGGCAGGTCGGCATCATTGAACAGTACATGTATGTTCACGTTTTTGTTTTCCGCTTCCATCTTTCGGACATCGGAAACCATGATGTCTCCGCCTTTGATATTGATGATTTTATTCCAGTTCTTGTCCCAGACGGACAGAGGATAGTTCAGCCGGATATTCCCATTCGTCATAGGCCCTGCCGGGTTTCCATCCAGGTTGAACAACATCGTACCCTGAATATTCGCATTATGTAATGCCAACGTATCGGGATACATTAGGTTGACAGTACACAACAAAGAATCACGGTATCGTGAATAATCAATATGATACACCTCATTTTGGCCGACTTCTGCAAGAAGGTCAGCGGGAACCCACCCTAAAAAGCGTTTGGTACTGTCTGATAATGCGGGAACATTGGAAATCAATGCGGATTTGCCGCTCTTGTCCAACTTGTATAGGTAAACAACCTCTCCGCTGACAACTACCGCATCCGTTGTTGCTTTCAAAAACGGCTCTCCGTATATTTTCAGGGTATCTCCATTGAAGAATTGATGGATATCGAACAGCTTGTTAATGCTGTTTATGCCTATACGGTACCTTATCGGCTGGTTGTTGCGGGGATTGATGCGGGCATGGTCGTACATCAGTACATTTTCCGATGGTATCCATCCGGCATAATTGACTTTACGGGGTTCCTTAAAGTGTCTCTTGCTGTTATACAGGAAACCTATTATCGACTTGGGCTTGCCTGTAATGTCTGGGTCAGCCTGAACGAGCTTGTAGGTTCCGTTCTTTTCACCTACTATGTAATAGGGTGTGCCAATCCCGTGTGAAGACCGCTTACGCTGGAAATACGGGTCTTCATAACTTTGATTTCCGGTCCTGTCCGAATAGACAATTCTGTTTGTCTTGCTTTTCTTTGTTTTGACAGGAGCGTCTGTTGATTCCGGATAATTGAATATATCCCTATCCATTATTTGTATTCTGTCGCGGATGGACACTTGGGCAGATACGTTGCACGCAAGAGTAATCATCACGGCCACAGAAAACAGATTTCGTATGAGATTCAGTTGTTTCATTTTTCAATATAACTTTGTGTCACATGGATGGACTTGACGCAATTCAAATCGTCAATTTTCACATCATCAATACTCACACGCTTTTTCCTGTTGCTTTCAAGAAAATGCAGTCCTTGGCAATAGCCGTTGAAGTCATTGTATTTTTCATCATTGATGACGACCACTACCTGGTCTGCATCAATGCAAAAATATTTGTTACGGATATAATTCGTATGTTCGTAATAGACCGACTTTTGTGAGACTTTGGCGTCAGCTATGGCTTGCAGGTGTTTTTTAATATCATTCTGTACCAGTACCAACGAATCTACCGTGACCAGTTCCTCTGCTTTTTCAAAGCGTGGGAGAATGGTTATACGGTGCTTCACCGGATATTTCGTCGTATTGGTTTGTAATGAGATGGTGTATTCTCCCGGAATATCATACGAATACACGACTTGCTGCTCGTATGCGTCCACAGTACCGCTTTCTCCAAATTCCCATAGCCATGTGTCCATACCATAGCCTTCTGCCGAAAAGACCAGTTCTTCGCCTTGATAACCCTCTGACACTCCATTTATACGGGGTATGGAATCAATGGCCTCATGCTCCAGCCCTGAGATAACTTTGATATACTTGTTTACGGAGTGTTTTCCGTCTATTTTCAAAGTAATAAGATATTTGCCGGCCTTACGGTAAGTGTATGACACATCCGTATTTCTCATCAGTGTATCACCGTTTCCCATTTCCCAAATGAGCCGCTTGCCTTTAATCGCTGCCGTATCGTTGACTAATAGCTCCAACCGCTCATTGACCTCATAATGAAAATTATCATTGGTGTCATACACATAAAAGTCAATATTGGCAAGGTGCGACTTCGAAGGCAGGAACAAAAACAAAAGGATACCTGCTATGGCAACCAGTCCCAATATGATGATTGTTATAGTTTTCTTATTATCCATCGCGAATGTTTTATAAATTGGCTTTACATTCTTCCAAATCCCGTTCAATCAGTGCATTGTTATGTACCAGACTGTTCAATTCCTCTTTTATGTCGAATTGGCATTTAAGCATTCTGGAGGACAACACGCCGAAAAGGAATTTCGTATTCATATTGTTTTCCTTGTATATATGCTGCAATTGGTAAATCCCATCCTTCACCTCGTCCATCTTTTGTACCTGATGAATGTTGAAGTCCAGAGAGTCAATCTCATTCCAGATGTTCTGCGCCTGCTGCATATGTGTATGCTGGATTTCAAAAATGCGTTCGGAATGGTTGATTTCGTTTATCAACTCCGAACTGTCCTCTGTCGGTACGTTGAGTATATACCGGCAAAGTATGATATAAATTGCGGCTACTGAGAAAATCAGCAGCAGGAGGAAACGGATGTTTCCCCATAGCATTTCGTCTTTTGTCATGGCTTCGTCAGTTTATTCTTGGTTAATTCCTGATATTTGATTCTACACTTTTCAAGTTGCTCCATGTTGCTTTCACGCTTTTTGCTTTCGCGGTCAAGGTCATCCATTGATGATTGGATGACACGGATCTGTTCAAGCATAGCTTTATACACTTCGTACTTGCTTTTATCGGCCTGCATTGCAATGTCATTTTCCATTAATAACCGTTTTTTGGTTATCAATTTTTGCATGTGCTTGTGTTCACTCGAATTTCGCCGCTTGGTCTTCAGATTGTTCAAGTCCCGGAACAATTCTTCTATCTGGAAGTTAAGTTCTGCCTGTTTCTTGAACACATTGTCATATTCGGCCTTCTTGCTTTCAAGAAGGGATATTCCCTTTTGTGCAGTCACAATCGTTACGATACCTCCGGTTGTGGTAACAATCAGTGCGATAGCGAATACCAAAGTAAATCGGAGTTTCGCTTTCAAACGAGCTATTTTGTTTTCTGCTTCCATACTTGCTATGATTTAATCGCTCAACCTATAAACGACCATGATCGTTTCTTTTGAGCTTCTATTGTTTCGTGACTTTCGTCTCCTACTATAATATTCTCACGAACCATTCCGATGTATTCCAGTTCACTCATTTTGTGGAACATATTGCTGAGCAGTGTCACAAATGCCCCTGCCGTCTGCAATGATTGGTTTATATTGGTATGGTCATACATAAGCTTGGTTAGGCTCTCTATCTTCGTGATAAATTCAGAGGGTGTGACATTGGTCCACTCATAGAAGTATTGGAGCAATTGTTCTCTTTCCGTTTCGGAAAGACTTTGAAGAGCGGAGTTCAGGCCGTTTGCAAGCTCATTCACGGCCTGCACAAGATATATCGGCGGTTGCTCTAAGGCGATTTGTTCGATAAAGAAGATTCTTGAGTTGTAAAAGGCAGAGAAAGCCTTACACAGCTCAAAAGTATTATTGGCAAGCGTATCTCTACGCTTGTCAGCAACATTCCTGCTGTAAATGAGTTTCACGTCTTCTTTTATCGACTGTAGGGTACGTGCCAATTGGGAAATGAATGTTTTAATCCCATCGTGGCAAGCGGAATGTTGTACCGGTGGAATATATTGATGATTGATTTTATAGGTATTCCCTTGTCTGCATACCTCTGCCACCAGCAAAAAATTCTGGCTGTAGAAAGATTTGTTGACTTGGTTTTTGGGAACGATATGGAGTTTTATGCTCGGCAAGACATACGGGTGATGCAAAGGCACCTCTTCCGGGTCCGGTTCACCGACAGGTATCAAGTGATACGGATCTACGGATATTAGTACCATATACTCGCTGTCCTCGGCTTGCAGACCGGATTCTGAAATGGTTGCACAAGGTTTCTCATCCCCGTATAAACCGTCGTAATAAACGATGGGCAGACCGCCTTTGGTGATAGCGTTGCAGCTTTTCAGGCGGACACAGAGAGTAGACATGGTATCACCTGAAATCTCTATTTCAAGATTGTCACCTATCCCTTCAAGGACCTCTCCAAGACCATAGTTATAACTGGTCAGACTCCTTCCTGCTTCGCGGTTGAGAGCTTCCGTTTGGCAATACTGGTTTGCAAAGAAATGCTGGCTGGTCAGCTTCAGACCATTGACCCAGTTTACAGGCAAATATGTTAGTGTTTTCATATATTATGATGTTTTTGTTTCTACTTGTACACGCCGGATATATATCGTTTGATTATTCTTAATCTTATTGCCCTCACTCGTCAGAGTGGGGTCAAGTATTCTTATGAACAACGGGAAGTTAAACCATTTTGAGGTATAGAACATCCATCCGATTTGCATATCTTCCTTCTCTGTTTCAATCTTGTTTTGGGGGAAACGCCTGTTTTGGTCTTCGATAACCCAATTGAACCAATTCCCAAGAGATATTTCATTGGGCAGGCGGACAACCAACGAAGCGTATGTCGGGTCTTTTATATTCCGTTTGATTTTGACTTTGACCGTTCGGAAGCCGAAGTTGTCTATGTTGTCCCAATATTTCCGGTCAAAGGTACCATAGCTCAATTCCCATGGGGTATATATCGGGTGCGGGATGTCCAGGAACAGGGTTCTGCTGTACATAATCAGATATGGGATTGCAAACCACAGGATATTTGTTGTGTTCCATAGCGAATAAGGTAGCTTGCTTATCAGTTCAAACAGCAGATAGTAGCACCATCCGCCTAAAGCGCATATTGTGGTTAGAGTGAGAATGACCGCTGTTCGGGAACTGCCAATACCGATTGCTCCGAACAAATCGGAGGTTGACAGTTTGCAGAACAATGCTCCAAGGAGGATATAGGACAATATCGTGAATGTCAAGCCTCCCCAGACGTATTCGTTTTTTAGGAAACCGAACAGGCTGGGTAAAGCGACGGCAATGGAAGCCAGAAGAATGAATATGATTAATTTCTTCAGGCTAAGTTTGCTCTTGATCGTTTTTATTCCGGTCAAGACAAATATCATCACGGCTACAAATAATGGAGCCAATAAATAACGTGCAAAGAAATATAGCAATATCTTCATATTATTAGATTTTTCATAAGTTCATATTATATCCTAATCGGTTTTCTCCGAGTATAAAATCCGTTTCTCCACGTACCAGATAATCAACTTCGATATTTCTTGTTGAAAGGATGAAAAATTCAAGTATCCGGCGGACATTGGATAGATGCGTTTTTACCTCCTCATAGTCATCTGTCGGAGTATCAAGGATGATTGTCGCCGTCAAATCATCGGTTTCGCTTATCATTAGACCATTAAGGCCTAATGTCTGTCCGACACATCCGGAACCGACGGAAAGGTAAACCGTTTCATCAATCTCATGGACTTCCAGTCGCAGTTTCACCTTCAATCCCAAAACGATAAGAAGCAGTTGCTCGATAGCAGGCAGGTTCTCTTTATACCGTTCTGCATTGCAGAGGAATAGGAACAGCTTATATTTCTGATGGGAAGTAATGGATAGTTCGACATTTTCCATAACTTCAATCATCTTGATGAAGTTCTTCTTGGAGTCCGGGTCTGAAAAGAAATTCAGATGGCGGTTATTGATACGGACCTTTTCTTTGAAAAACTCTGTATCAAAGGGTGCAAAGAATTGTATAAGCTCTTTATCCTGTTTTTCATTGGCTCGGATGGCTTCAACTATCTCCTTGTTGCTCATGCCCGGTGTGCTAAGCACCAATGGATGAAATAGTAATTCCGGCAATTGATGATAGATGCTGTTTCTTGCCAGATTCAGCAATATATATTCTTTGTCGGCATTTGTCGCCGCGATATGCTGTACCGAAACACTTAATACATCTCTGGATTTCACACGACTGTTCATACCATGGCAATTAACCATAGTATGGTCCAACAGCCGCCGGTCAAGAATAAATTGAAGTTCATCACTACTGTCCAATAAAAAAGGGCAATTCGATCTTTGAAATAGTTGAATTA
>OLOR01001929.1_pt1 | contig 17533 bp, 10 predicted proteins | sample 1672521 | NCBI WGS metagenome assembly OLOR01 (sample SAMEA3136695, study PRJEB25190) | human gut metagenome | biome: human gut; feature: human-associated habitat; material: faeces | place: Austria | collected 2013
TCCTATTTTCAATTTAGGAACGCATTATTTATCGTCTTACTAAAGTATAGCCCTCGGGAGTTAATTCAATGGCGGTTATCGTTTCGCCAAAGGTACTTGCCCAAGCGTCAAAGTGCTGTAAATCGTGCCTGCGAAGCGTGTTGTACTGCAAATATCTTTGCATTGTATACAGCTCAACCATACTGTTGCTGATTGGTGTGCCTGTCGCAAATACTACACCTCGACCGCCTGTAATCTCATCAAGATACTGTGTTTTCATAAACAGGTCACTTGACTTTTGTGCTTCTGTCTGTGCTATACCGCCGACATTACGCATTTTTGTATACAGGAAAAGGTTTTTGAAATAATGTGCCTCGTCAATAAACAATCTGTCTACACCAAGCTCCTCAAAGGTCACAATATCATCTTTTCTGCTTTGGTCGTTTAGTTTATCGAGTTTTGCTTGAATGCTCTTTTTGGCCTTTTCAAGCTGCTTTACGGTGAAGTTTTGACCTCTTTGGTATTTGAGTTCTGAAATACCCTCAATAATTTCATCAAGTTGTCTTTGAAGAATTGTTTGCTGCCTTTCAATACTCATAGGCACTTTTTCAAACTGTGAATGACCTATAACTATCAAATCATAATCACCGGTAGCAATTCGGGATAAAAAACGCTTTCTGTTTTTCTTTTCAAAATCCTTTTTAGTTGCCACAAGTACCTTTGCATTCGGATAGAGAGTGAGAATATCTGCACCCCATTGTTCGGTAAGATGATTAGGTACAACAATCATACATTTACTTGATAAGCCGAGACGAATTGATTCTTCGGCTATTGCAATCATCTCATAAGTTTTGCCGGCACCGACAGCGTGTGCAAGAAGTGTGTTGCCACCGTAAAGGCTGTGAGCAACAGCATTTAATTGATGAGGTCTTAAAGTAATTTCAGGATTCATATTTGGAAAGATAAGGTGACTGCCGTCATATTCACGAGGTCTGATTGAATTAAACTTCTCGTTATACATTTCACACAAACGGTTACGCCTTTCAGGGTCATTCCATATACAATCTTTAAATGCCTGTTTAATTGCGTCTTGCTTTTCCATAGCAATAGCTGTTTCTTTCTTATTAAGCACAGGCTTTTTCTTACCGTCGTCATCAATAACATAATCAAAGATACGGACATCTTTAAGGTTTAATGTTTGCTCAATAATTTGATAAGCATTGATACGGCTTGTACCGTAAGTGCTGTTTGCCTTAACATTTCCTCTGTCGGCGCTTTTGTTTGTAATGTTCCACTCACTGCTGAACGGTGAAAAATTCACCTTGATATTTAACTTGCAGTAGTATGGAGTTTCGAGTAATTCATACATAAAATTCTCAACAACATCAACAGGAAGCCAAGTAGCACCTAACCTGACATCAATCTCACTTGCCGTTAAGTCTTTAGGCTGTACCTTTTGAAGTGATTCAACATTAATTTGATATTCAGGCTGCGTCTTTGCGACAGCTTTTGCGAAACGCAGCTTTGCTCTTACATTACCCGAAAGATATTCGTCTGCCATCAAGTATTTTTGAGCAGTAGGATTATCGGCATTGTATTCAGGATTAAGGAATATTACGCCTTGAAGTTCATCATAAATCTCTTTTTCGGACTTATGGCAAAGATTGCTCATATATTCAATATCAATCTTTGCCCGTTCACCCATAGATACGGCAAGTGCTTCCGAAGGAGTATCAACCTCCGTTACGGGAATATGAGGTTTTATAGTTCTTTTAGTGAACATATCTGCTTTGCGTTCAAGAGTGCCGTTTTCTCCGAGTATTTCAAGAGCAGAGATAAGGTGATATGAAGCGTCTTCGCCGAATGCCGACTTGTTTGCTCTGCTGTTTATTAAGCCGTACTTTGCCGTGAACTTATCGTACAGTTCATTAAGATTTTTCTGTTCTGCAAGTATATCTTCTTCAGGATAATCATCGGTTTGAAGTTCAATAAGTTTTCGGGTGCTGTCTCTAATTGAAATCATACCTTTGATTCTGTTTTCGGCAGTAGCGGATACATCAACAGGCGTCATTCTTGAATTTTCTCTAAAGTATATCTTTCCGTCTACAACAGTATATGAAAAGTTACGAACATCAGGTAATGCCGGAATAGATAAATCTTCTTCAAATTCATCACCGATTTGCACCTCTGTAATTTGTCCTTGAATATTCTTAACAGCCACATCAAGCAGTTCTTCAAGACTTCTATCCTCATATGGAATACAGGTTGATTCCGGACCGAAACGACCTGAAACCATTTTCACATTACCGAGCACCATATCAGTATTATCAACAAAGTATTTGTTCATCCTGATACCGTCTTCGGTATTATCAAGCTGTACCCAATTAGGCTCAATATCAAGCACTCTATCTCGCTTTTGAAGAACAAGAATATCCGATACTACCTCTGTGCCTGCATTGCCCTTAAAAGTATCGTTAGGAAGTCTTATTGCACCGAGAAGGTCTGCTCTTTGAGCAATATATCTCCTGATATTACTGCTTTCTTTATCCATAGTGCCCTTAGAGGTAATGAGTATCATTATGCCGCCTGTTCTGACTTTATCAAGCGACTTCATAAAGAAGTAATCGTGAATAAGTGGGTTGTGCTTATCGTATTTCTTATCAGATACTTTGAAATCGCCAAAAGGTACATTAGTAGTGACAAGGTCATAGAAGTTATCGGGTAAATCTACCTTTTCATAGCCGTTATTAACAATACTTGCAGTTTGATAAAGCTGTTGTGCAATAGCTGCCGAAACAGAGTCAAGTTCAATACCGTAAACCTTACTGTCAGCCATACTCTTTGGCTTCATACCGATAAAATTACCGATACCGCAAGACGGTTCAAGAATATTGCCTTGCTTGAATCCGAGATTTTCGGCAATATCATAACAAGCCTTAACTACTTCTTGAGGAGTATAGAAAGCAGTTAATGTGCTTTCTCTTGCTGCATTGTATTCTTCGGGCGATAAGGCAGATATGAGTTCGTTATATTCATTTGCCCAAGAAGAATTGTTTTCATCAAACGCTTCGGGAATACCGCCCCAACCGACATATTTTGAAAGTACGATTTGTTCATCGGGTGTTGCAAAGCGGTTGTCGGCTTCACATTCTTTTAAAACCTTGATAGCCTCCATATTTCTTTGAAAGCGTTCTTTTTTACCTACAACCTCAACAGGATGTGCGGCAAAATCAAAGTCGTGCCTTTGCCCAACAGGAATTTCGGGATGAATATCCCACTGACTATGTTCAGTATGCTGTTTTGTGTTTTGAGTGGGAATAATCTGTTCTTTTTCTGTCGGTAAATATTGCCTTACAAATTCAACAGTTTCTCTGCGAAAGATAGGAAAACCTGAACCATCGGCAAAGGTTTGGTCAGCCATAGATACATAACCGTTACTGACAGAATCAACAACAAAGTGCCTGCCGTCAATATCTATTTCTTCACCGATTAAGTCTAAGCCATCATCAACTTTCGACACAACGGGCTTGGTTTCTGCATCAACCTTTTCTTTTTCTGCCGGTTTAGTAAACCTGCTCGGTTGTTTTACTTTTGGTGCAAGGTTGGGATAATCATAAAGTTTGAATGTGCCGTTTTTGTAAGCAACAAAGTAATCATAGATTTGCTTACGGTACTGATACATTCTGTCCTCTTTATCCATAAGAGCCAAGGCATTTGACATCATATTTTCAATATCATCAAGTGCCTGTGGGTTGTCAAGTTGAGACTTGATAACTCTTGAAACCTCGTATGGCTCAATATCATTCGGATAAGGCTTTGCGTCATTTTCGGATAAACCTTCAAAGAATAATTCCAAATCTCTTGATATTTCGCTTTTGTATATATCGGGTATAGCGTCAATATCCTCTTGCGTTACGAATTTGTCTTGCTTGATAAGGGTATCTATTCTTTTTGCAACATCGCTCCATTTAATAAGAACTTTTGCATAAGGCTCCATAACCGAACCGTGACTGAATTCAATACCTTTTGTTGTTTTATTAACGCTGTCATTACCGCCTAAATATCCGCTTTGATTATCCTTGCCTACATATTTAATTCTGTCTGCTTTATCAGGGTGATTAACAAAATAGGTGTAGGTTTCAAGCCTGTAGGCGTGGTTGTTTTTGCCGTTTATGATAATCTTGTCTATCTCATCTTGTGAGATGAATATTTTTCTGTCAGGAAGATAACCCGATTCAGCTTTAAACCTAATAGGCTCTCGTTTCATACCCTCAATAATTTCTGCAATATATGGTATAGAATATTGAGCGGCATAATTAAAGCGAATGATTTTCATACCGGCGTTGTAGTCATCCATCAGCTTGCCGTATTCTTTGAAAATTTGAGTACGCTTTTCGTCATCCTTGAGCATATCGGTGATTTTTGCAACCATATCGGGATAACCGAAAACACCGTCAATTTCTTTTTGTATTGATTGCAGACAATTATCTTTATTGGGATAATCGTCACTCAAATCTCGGATAAATTCTGTAAGCCTGTCGGCGACTTTATTCAGTTCATAATCATCAACCTTATCAAGTTCATACTGCGGCATATATCTGCCGACATCAAGAAGTTCACGAATACGAACAGCCGCTTGCTCCCAAGTGAGATGTGTTGCCGTACTTGTTTTAGCCGATGTACCTTTAGCAATACTTATACCGTTTTCATCATACCAAAAGGATACTTTTTCGCCGTTAAATATAAAACCTGCGCCGTTAGTACCGTAAAGAAATTTGAGCATTCTTGCGTTATACTCAACACCTCTGTCTCGTCTGAAGTGCATAGCTATTTGTACTCTGCTGTTTTTATCATTAAAGCCACAGCAAAGTGCTTCATCAATAATCTGTTGTGATATGCCAAAATCAGTAAAAAGTGATGTTTGAGGTATTTCATCATATACAGGCTCGTTATCATAAGAAAAGCTGAACAAATCAAGCTGTGTTTTTTCTTCCTTTTCCGTATCAAGATACTTGCCGTCATTGATAAGTTCTTTAATGATACCAACAACAATATCCCACGAAAAAACGGACTCCTTAGTTCGGGTTTTGTAGTTACCCTCATACATAAGAAGTCCGTTATCGGCTAATGTGAAGCCAAAGTGTTTATTGAATTTATCGTACTCGTCAAACCGTCTTGGATACAGCGTTTTGGTATAGTTTATGAGTTCATTATCCTTTTTGGTGGTTTGATAAGCCTTGATGATTGCAGGTTTTCTTTGCGCCAAATCATCATCAGGATTGCTGAGCATATACCCGATAGCCTGTTCGTCAACAAACGGCGGCAGTTCATTGGTTACATCGTGTAAATCAGTTCGTTCAAGACTGTTTCCCTCACCGAGTTCTTGATATTGTTCATCATTTCTACCCAAGTCATCATATTCGTTTGCTTGAGTTTCTCGGTCACTCCCTGTGCTTTTGCCATCTGAGTTATAATTTTTTCTTCCATCTGCTGTGCTTGCTCCTGAATCGACATCAGGTGTTCCGTCAGCTTGCAGGTTGTCAATAAAGTTGTGAATGTCGCTTTCTTGTGATTTTTGAGATATTCCTGTCTTTTCTGTGCGTAATATCCCATTTTTTCCGTCTTTGTCGGCATAATCAAGTTCGGGTAAAGTTGTTCTCCGACTTGTGTGTATGTTATCTTCATTTGAATTGCTCCTTTCGTTTTTGTTTTCATCTTTATTATTGTAGGGACTTGTTGAAGATTTTTCAAATATGCGATTTTCTTTTTCAAGTGTAAATACGGTTTTTGATATTTCAAGGAGTGCTGTTTTTGAAATATTGTTTGTTGCTTCACCGAGGGCATTAAAAGTATTCGGTGTATTGAAATTAACAACATCTTCAAAATCTTCCGTATCAAGCATTAAATCGGCGTCAACGCCAAGCCTTGAGAGAACCGTATACGAAACGCTGTTTGAAACCAATTTACGAAATTTTGATGAAATAATATCATCGGAGAAATCTTCGAGGAAACTGTCTTGCTTTGCACTGCAAAGTTCAAAAAGATAATCGGATAAACTGTCGCTTAAAGCGTTTTCACAAGCAGAGATGACGGCACTGCCTAAATCGGATTTATCATCAACTGCACCGAAAATATTTTCAAGTGTCTTAATAACATTATCGGTGTATTCATCCTTCATATGCCAAATAGGGACTTCTTTTGCCTGCTCGCCATCGTGGGTATCGCTGACATCAAACACATATTTAAGCCTTGGATAATTTTGATTTGACACATCAAAAAGTGCAATACCTTTAGCACCTTTATTTACCCATCTGCCAAATTTTCTATTCCAGCTTGCCATAGGTAAAACTGCAACAGCGTCAGGCTTTTGAGCATAAACAAGAAGTTGCTCACTAAAATGCAAGCCATAGTTATTGCAAGAACTTTTCAAAAACTCCTGCCAATTACTCGGCGAACGGATAACATCTTTTGAAACATCATCATAAAGAGCAGAAATGAGTTCAAACCTTGTAGCCATAGTCATCACCTTTCATCTTGCTTACCTCCGAGATATGAATAGAGCATGTGCTTTTTCACAGCTTCTTTAATTGCACATATAACCTTAATTTCTTTAATCGAAACATTCGGCAAATCAAGCATTTCTTCTGTTTTCATATTCAAAATATCTGCCTCACTGCATTTGCCTGCCTTAAACAGCTTTAAAAGCACTTTCGTTTTTGTTTGGAAATCTGTATCCATTTTTACCTCCGTACATATTAAAGGCGGCAACCGAAGTTACCGCCCAAATAAGTTTAATTATCGTTTTTCTTTTTGTTTCTGACTTGGAGAAATACAAGCCCTGCAACAATAAAGACAACGAGTGCAATAGACACAATCGTTTTGACTGTCATTAGCTTTTACCTCCTTTTATTATCGTTCATCTCGTTCTCGGTTATGCCGTTGTCTGTCTTTGTCAAAGGAGCGATACATTTCAGCCTTATCGGCAACCCTTTGACCAAAGTCTTTTAACGCATCAAATTTGTTTTCAATATAATGACCGTAATAATACGAGCCGTTATTACATTCCCAAGTGACGTATTGCTTTTCTTTATTGGCAGTTGTCCTTTCACCGAGTACGATTTCACCTTTACCGACGGTTACGGCATTGATAATGGTGTAGCCTGCATTAGTTCTATCACTCATTATCTATGCCTCCTTTTTTCTTTCTCTTGATAAAGAAATATACACAGCCTGCGATACCGACAAGAGAAGCACCGGCAATACCTAAAATACGATTGATATTCCTTTCGTCTCCTGTCTTTGGGTTTTCAAGTTCAGGGACTTTAATCGTTACGGTCTGTCCTTTATCGTCAATATCGGCATGAGCGGTTAACTCGACACCATCACGATACAATGTTTCAAACACTACAAGATCTGTATCCTTTTTAATAGCCGAACCGTCAAAAGTAAAGGTAACTTCTACTTTGGCATCAGCCTTATCGGGTACAAACTTAACGGTTGAAGTGATTTCTTTACCTTTAACTTTGAACGGTTTGCCTGTGGATTTATCCATCAATGTGCCTTTGATAACATATTCGGTATTAGGTACTAAATGCTTGTACTCAACTGTATCTTTTATGGTTATATCACCCTTTGCAACTGCTTCCTTTTTGCCATTGACGGTTGCAGTTGTTTTTAACTCTGGCACTTTATAATTGATTGCAGTAAGTTCAACCACTTGCTCGTTATCTTTGATTGTTACAGTAAATACATCTTCATTATCAAGATAGCCGTCGGCTGGCTTAAGCTCCTTTATAAGGTATTCGCCATAAGGAATGTTATTGAAAACAAATACGCCGTTTTCATCGGTAACAGCAGTTAAAACTACATTCTTTTCTGTTAATTCAGAGGTGTTCGCAAAGAACAAGCCAAAGGTTGCTCCCTTGATTACTTCCTGCGTTTCTCTATCGACTTTTAAGCCTTTAACAGAACCATAAATGAGATTGTTCTCAATAGCTTTATCATCATTAACTTTGATGTCGATAATTTTAATATCTTGTCCCTGATAATCGGTATTGAATTCATATTTGGTGTTGGATAAGATATAATGCTTATCTGTGGCAATCTCTTTTACATACCACTTAAAGTCTACGGGCAAATCACAGTCAAAGACAATGCTTCCATTTTTATCGCAATTTGCAAAAGTGATAAGAGCGTCTTTTGGAATAACATCGCCGTTACTTGCTTTAATGTCCTCATCGGCATAAATACCGAATCTTACAGAAGTAATTTCACCGTTATTGCCAATACTGAATGTCTTATCCTCTGCCATAATCTTTTTAAGTGAAATCGAAGTCTTCTGTCTATCGTTATATACCGAAATGTCGGTTGAAGTAACAGAAACATTCTGTCCGGCATAGGTAAGTTCTACATCGTATTTTGTACTGTTATGAACATATCCATTTGGTGCAGTCTTTTCAATAACTGTATATTTACCGAGATAAAGTTCCTTAGATTTAGCCACACCGTCATCATCAGTTGTGACTGTATCAACCAAAGTACCTTGCTCATATCTTACCGTACCGTCAAGTGTTGTAATATCCTCGGCAGCATAAATTTCAAACACTGCACCTTTAAGATTACCGACGCTGTATTTCGGAGTATATACACCGTTATTTTCTTCAACAGATGAAAAAATCTCGCCTGTTTTAGTGATATTGATTACACCTTTTTGTGCAACATCTCGTGCCTTAACTTTAACTACGGTAACACCTGTATCGGTTGATGAATTTTCTTGACCGATAGAAAACTGAATCGGTGTATCGTCAAGAATATATCCGTACGGCGCTTGTACTTCTTTAAGAGTATAATCACCATACGGCAACTTTTCAGGTGTGATTAAATATCCCTCTTTGTTGGTGTAAAAGGTATGAATTGATGTCACTTGAGGGTAGGTGTACTGCATTGTAACTCTGTGGTTATCACTATCGTAAATCTCGAATGCTGCACCCTCGTATGGGATTCGTTTACCCGTTTCCTTATCAAGTTTAACTACCTTGAGATACGATTCAAAATTCTTGTTGTTGATAAGGAATTTGTATGTCTTACCATCGGTATTGATAAACACATCAAAATCGGTTATTTTTTCTCTGCCATCCCATCCCTTTGTTTGATGTACTGTGTAAACACCATAAGGAAGTAGTTTTGTACTTGCAAAACCGTCTTCGTCACAAACAATGGTATCTCGTTCGTCTTTATCGGCATTTACAAATGAGCCTGACAATTTAAGATAGATTTGAAACTCTGCACCTTTCTCGGGTGTTTCGATTTTGGTATCGCCGTTATCCGTATGTTTGATAATGCCGATTTTACCCTTGATAACTTGCTCCATAACAGTCATATCGGGTGCTGTGTTATATTCAATGTTGTAATCCCTTGGATCCGCACCAACTCTATACACGGTATCATTTAAAAGATAACCCTCACTTGGACTAATTTCTTTTATTGTCCAATCAGTACCACATACATAATAGTCTGTTGTAAAAGAGCCGTTACTGTCGGTTGTATATTGTGCAACAAGGTCATTACCTTTGAATAAACCATATACTGCACCGCTGAGTTTTGCGTCACCTTGTGCGTGTCCTTTTTCGTAGTCTTGCTTTGTTACTGTTACTCTGAACTTTTTGAGTATGTTATAGAAGCTGACCGATGATGTTTTACCGCTTGAAACAGTTATAGCTTGCGATTGATTAGGTACATATCTGTCAATGTTTTCTTCCGTAATCGTATATGTTCCGGGAGCTAAATTAGAAATATCAATTTCGCCATTTGCATTTGTTGTGACGGTTTTTGAAAACCCCTTAGCACCTGTGACAGTAAAGTTAATACCAGCTACAATGCCGTCCTCCGAAGTCTTAACAAGTTTCATATCACCGAGTGGAGTAATCGAACCCGAAAATGCCATTGAAACAGGGTCATAATATGCCGAATAGATAAGTTTTTGATATGATTCACTGCCATAGGGATAGTAAAGCAAAAGTTCATCGTTGTCGCCTGTACCATCTTTGTAATATTCACCGTTAGCAAATTTAAAGCTTGATGCAGTACAAGACTTATCAACCTTAATTGTTAATGAATTTGAATTTTTGCTGTGGGTAATGCTCCAACCGCTTCCGTTTCTTGTGAATGCAGGATAATCAGAAAGCACCTTGTTTGTATCAGTAACGGTAAGGCTGTTTCCCGCAACAACCGTTCCGACATTGGTATTATTGAATGACGGCTTTTTATTTAGGTTGTCCATTCTGTCCTGTGCCTTGTCACACCACGCTTTGTATCCGCCGTCGCTAAAATCCCAGCTTGTATCAGAACCGAAGACAGACCACACTTTTTTCTGACAGTAAGCCATATCTTGCCAATCTATTGAGTTGCCGTGTTCAAGGTAATATCCTGCAAATATCCACTTTGCAGCTTTAATTGCCGTGTCACTTGCCATAGCTTTTTTGCCTTTAAGATATGACGAACTCGGTGAGGTTGTACCGTATTCAATACAGAAAAGCGGATAAGTTGTACCGCCTTTTTTCGTTGTATGAACTTCGTGTCCGTAATGCTTTGAAACGCTTACATCAAGTTTCTTCATACCCGATACCGCACCGAGGTTTTCCGTTGCTGCAAAAGCACTTAACGGAAACATCATTGTAACTGTGAATACCGACAAAAGGATCGCCACAATTCTTTTGCCTAAACTTTTGAATTTATCTTTCATAACTTTTCCTTTCTGCCTGTTTTTAGGCATAAAAAAAGAGAAGATTGTTACATCTTCTCAGCTTAAATTTATGATATTGTTTATTTGAAATTGCCTGTCCATTTACCGCAGTAACCGCAACTCCAGCATTCATAACCTTGTGGGCAGTCAGCAAAATATTCATCATCGGATATTTCTCCGCTTTCCCATTTGTCTGCCCAAGATTTCATTACTGAATCCACATATGCTTTAACATCCGATTTGCTGTCAAACCATCTGCCCATATTGCCGCATTTCATTGAATGATTGTTGTTATTACTGCATTGACTTGCTTTTTTGGCTGTTGGTTGTTTTGATGTAGTAGTTGCTTTTTTTGTATGCTGTGTTGTAGATTTTGTTGTTTGAACAGGTTTTGATGTTGTAGACACAACCTTTCTTTTCGTGGTTGTTTCACTCAACTCAATCTTGTTTGAAGTTGTGCTCGTTATTTTTGCATTTGTAGTTGGAGCAGTGGTTGTTGTATCGGCTTTCGTATCATTTTCAGAAGTCGAAATAGGCAGTGTTGTTTCTTTACTTGCAGAAAAAGAACTTGTTTCTGCATTTTCATTTACTTCGCTACTTTTAACCGAACAACCTACAAATACGCTGATTAGCACAACTGCAACCATACACAAAATCACTGACTTTTTCATTTAGCATTCCTCCTTTGCTTTCACTGCCAATTTAACAGATTTTGGTAATTTCGGCAAAGTTGCGTTTATTAAATCATACACATCATTCCTTTATTTGATTTATAAGGCTCTTTCTTTTCTGCAAGTTTGTATGTTAAATAAGGGGGTATATTGAAAAGAGGGGGGATAGAAAAAATATACTCCTACTATCTGCTGTCCCTTTCGGCTCTGCTTTTCAAAAACTTGTTGTAATGTTCCAAAGCCTTGCATACATAATCTTGCCTTTTTTCAGGTGCAACAGATTTTGGAATATACTTTTCCAGCGTCTTATGTGGAATTATGAGCCTTTCCTGTTGGTTAGGTTTCAATTCACACATAACCTCAAGAATAGTATCGCTGTTTAGTTCTCCGTCATTAAACATCTTGTGCATACGAATAGCCTGTGCGTGAGACGGAGTACAACACTCGCTTTCTATTGCTTCCAATAAATCTTGCTGATATTCTTTATCAAGAAATGATATTTCAACAGCCGGCAACATTTTCATTTTACCCTCGTCAACCATTTGCAACAATTCAGGGATAAGATAGGTAAGGCGAATATATCGTCTTATTGTTTCTCTGCTTTCTCCTACTTCTTCTGCAAATTTTTCATTGCTTCTTAACTTCGGCACAACTTGTGTCGAAGTTAAATCGTTTCTTTTACCTTGTCTATTCATCGCATCCAATTTCATTTTGTATGCAAAGGCTTTTTCACTCGGTAAAATATTTTCTCTTTGGATATTGCTGTCAACCATAATGACGGTTGCGGCGTCATCGTCCAAATTTGAAATAATACAACGCAATGTGCTTTTACCGGCTATCTCACTTGCAAATTTTCGTCTGTGTCCTGAGATAATTTCATATTCACCGTTATCTTTCTCACGAACAATAGCAGGAACCAACACTCCGTTTTCAGAAACGCTTTCAACAAGTTTATTCATTTCTTCGTCATCACGCACTTTAAACGGATGATTAGGAAACGGCACAAGTTTTTCAAGCGGAATATCTTTTATAGACGGAGTAAGTCCGTTTTCTCGCTCGCTTTGTGATGTGAATAAATCATCGAGCCTGTTCAGACTGAAGTCTGTTTTTCTCTTTTCGCTCAAGTTTCAACACCTCTTTCGTAAAGTCTGCATACGCTTTTGCAACCTTACTGTTTTTATCGTAAGCGAATATTGATTTGCCGCTTATTGCAGTTTCAGCCGCTTTAATACCCATAGGTATCTGTGCATCAAAGATTTTAAGATACTTGCCGTAGTCATTTACAATAGCTTCCTTTGTACTTTTGGAAAGGTTAGTTCTGCCATCTATAAGTGTAAGCAAGATACCGTCAATTTTAAGTGACGGGTTAATTTGTCTTTTAACTTTACTTATAGTTTTAACAAGTTGTGTCATACCTTTAGCTGCAAGAAATTGCGACTGCACAGGAATGATAACCGAATCGGCGGCAACCAATGCATTAACCGTAAGCACGCTCAAAGACGGCATACAATCAATAACCACATAATCATACGCCTTTTTGATTGAATTTACATAACCTTTCAGCACGGTTTCACGGCTCATTGTGTTGACTAAGCTAAGTTCAAGTGCCGACAAATCAAGGTTAGCCGGAAGCAAATCAATATTCTCTTTATGGTGGAGAATACCGTTTGTGGGGTTCTTGTTTCTTTCTTCGATATACTCGACGAGTTTGTCTGCAAGAGTAGCCGAAAGTTCATCTGTATCTCTCCAACCCAAAGCTGTTGTTAAATCACCTTGTGGGTCACAGTCGATAAGCAAAACTTTCTTACCCTCATTTGCAAGACCGACTCCAAAATTTAAGGCGGTTGTAGTTTTACCTACACCGCCTTTTTGATTGCATATTGCAATTACTTTTGTTTGTTTCGTTAAAAACACCTCCGTTTTAGTTCTATATATACAAAAAAGCCTGCCGATTTTAACCGACAGGCTTTTAACTATATACAGATGTTTGGTTTGTAATTAAATATAACTATTTATTATTGAATGATAATTATAAAATATATATAAATCGTATTTTTTTATTTCCAAGTGCAAGCACCACCATTTTTAATTTCTTGGTCAAGTTTATTTAAGTCAGGTAATTCTGTGCATTCCGAGTATTTTTTTGAATGAAGAATATCATAATCATCATTGTAAACATAACAACCATCTTCATCAATATCAATTACCTCATAAACACGGACAATAAAATCTGGATTATAGTGTTCGATCAGTCTTGCTACATCAAGAACAAATTCGATTTTAGGTTTGCTCTCAATAATTGGAAACAATTGAATTGCAGAGTCAGTAAAACGGAATCCATTTATATCAAAAGTTAACTCTTCATATTTACAGTGTTCTGATAGACTAATATCAATTATTGCTGTAGAATTAAATAACTTTGTTGATTCGCCTTTCTCAATACTTAAATGACTTGTAACCAAAATTGATGATAATATACCACATTCTGCTAACAGTGTTAATTTTTCATGACTTAATTGATATGCTACTGTTATTATTTGTATCCAGTCACTTGCTTCGTCAACTATAAACTCATCAAGATTAATATTAGAATCATTTTTAGAAAATGTTTCCTCTGAACTTAAAACAAAAACCTCATTATACGGAGTTTCAATACGAAAATCAGCACAATTTTTAAATAGCGATGCTTCATTTTTACTTAAATGATACAGTTTTTCAAGTGTTCTATAAGAATGCGAATTTGGTTTTTTATATTCTTCATTCAACACTTTTGCCCATAATTGCTGCATATCTTTATTACTTATATTACCCGCCGATTCGAAAAATCGTAAAAACCAATCGAAATCAAATGTTGACCTTTCAGTTTTATTTTTTCTATTATCTTTGGCATATTCTTCATCTGCCATTTCGGCAATTTTCAAAAGATTTCGGCATTTCATTAATTCAGTTAATGTTAATTCTCTACTATCTACCAAATCGTTTATTGCTTCATTAATTTTACCAAGTTTTATTTTTTCAAATTCCTTACGCCTGGTATTTCCACGCAAAAACATTGCAGTTATAAAGCCTCCTGTTATAGCAGGGATTCCAGATTGCACCATTGGTAACGCATTATTGATTATCTCAACTATTGAATTAAATTCATCCATAAACTTCTTTCCTTTCTTTTAATTCAATTATATATAATTTAAAGCAAAAATTCTACTATATTTTCCTTTTTAGTGAAAAATATAAAGTCACTCACATTTGTCACCTAATAATAAAATAAAAATCGATTTAGTAAGAATGAATTGATATACATATAAATTCACCTCATCAGTGTAAAAAGTCAAGCAACAGATTTTCTGCATGAAATTGTCCTACATATATATAATTGATGATTATAAATTTTCAAAGATCACACTCAAAAACAAATAGCCGATTATTCTATCTATAAGAACACCGATAAAAATGTAAAATAGATATTCAAATTTTCATATTTACATTTTAACAATACTTAAAATATAAAACAATATTGAAAAATATTATTAATAATTAAACTAATATTCTCGATTAAAATAGTAACATCTAAAGCAGAAAGAATTTGTAACACCCTCTGTCGGCTGTTTAACGGCAATTTTGCTCAATGCAAAAATACTTCACCGAATGTAAACTTGATTAATTTTATGAAAATCGGTCTGAAAAGCTATTATGTTTTGCAATAAAATTCAACAAGTGAATAATTGCAATAACCCGCTAAAACAGTATGTTTTAACGGGTTATGATAGGTTATGAAATTTTGTTTAAAATTTCGATTAGGCGTATATATGAAGTGAAAAAAACATTTCAAAATAGCTTAAATTCAGTGTTTCTGCAACATCTTATTAGTTGGTTGACTCAATTTAACTTAATGCATTTTGAAAACAGAATAAATATTTCTCAAATTCATTTTGCATCACAATCTCATCATAAATCAATGTAGCTTACCCCACAAGAACAATCAGCTATAATTTGAACTTTGGATAACTTCCTTTATGTAATCTAATTTTTTTATATCAAAATTTTCAATAAGATACCATTTTAAATCATCATTATCAATACGATTATTAATTTTTGACCTTAAATAAAAACCAAGACTACATAATAAAAATTTACCACATATCAAATTAAAATAATTATCGCCATTAATTAATTTATAATCTCTGTCTATATCATTAATTTTACTCATAGCATCTGAATCAGCATTTATAATGACATTTTCAAAATACTTATTATACGCATCATCTGTTCTTTCAAAGCCTGTTTTTGAATCAATAAATTCACAATGTTTACGACTAACACTTGGTATTTCCGGATAATATTTTTTCAAAAAACAATAACTTAAAAATAATTTTGAAGATTGAGTAATTATCGTATTTAACCAATTATCAAAATTAATAATTTTTCTAACCTTATCATCTATTAATCTTAATTTACCTTTAGAAAATTTATAACAAGCTTCTTCATCAATATAATAATTTTCGATATTATATGTGTCCAAATAAATAAAATGTGAATCTTTAATCATTTTTTCAGGAAAAATATATCTATCAAAATCACCATCAACAATATAAAAATTCAAATCATTTATGTTTTGCTTTTTATTTTCTTCAAAAGCTTTAATTACCCCTATTTTTCCACCCATACAAAAAATTGATGATATTCTATACTCATCACCCAGCAATCGTTTAAAAACTGTTTCATATTCATATTCTTTATTAATATCTTCAACATAAATATTAATATCGTTAAATTCCGAATAGAACAATGTTCTATTTAATGAAGCATCAAAAGAATATTCTAAACTCTTTTCATCCATAATAATTTATCCTATATACTCTTTCACTAATCTAAATGTTTTATTTCTATATTTTCCAATAAGTTCTGGTGAATGTGTTGCAAAAATCAACTGAATATTTTTATTAATATTCAGTGCTTTTTCAACAAAAGTCTTTTGCCAAGAAAGATGCAAAGAAATTTCAGGTTCATCTACAACAAAAATACCTGAACTATTTCCTTTGACTCTAAATATAAGATTAGCAAAGAAAATAACTAATTGCTTTTCTCCAGAAGATAAATGCTGAACCGATATTTTATCTGATGAATAAATTGTTTGAAAATAAAGATTTCCATATTCATCTATTTTTAATTCTTTTTCATCATCAGCTGTTTTAATAAAATTATTAATTGTACCCAAAAATAATTCAATTGGTTTCAAATATTGTTCCTTTTGCATTTCCATTTCCTCTGCCATAGACACAATCTTTTTAATTCTTGAAATATCCTGAAATTTGGCAATTATTTCAAATCTTATTTCTTTATTATCTTTTATTGACGTTAACTCATCAATATAATCCTGAAAAAATTTATCATATATGGATTCTTCATCAGGAGACAATAATTCAATTTCTCTGGCAATTTTAATAAATGATTTTTTAGTTTTTTTTATATCGCTAATTGATGAAGAAGATGCTATTTGCTTAACAAATTCATTAGTATCAAAACTACTCAACACCTCTATAGAAGACTTAAGGATCTTATTTCTAAAATCATTATTAATTTTTGAAATCATCATACTCGTTCTAGAATAGCATTCTTTAATGAGTATCTCTACATCATTTATTGCTTGATCAAAATAATACCTTCCAAGTTCTTCTTCATCATTTTTTAATATATGATTATGAGATCTAAAATTGCGATTTCTTACAGAAAAGAGGTCATATAATACCGTTTTTCTGTTTAACGGCAAATACACATAATTGAAACTGTCGCGAATTCGCCTAAGAATACTATACTGCTTTAAATATATGCCATCCAATTCTTCTGGAAATCTTCCATGAAAACCTTCAATTCTAGAAATTTTTTCTGTATTTCCATCAAAATTAACTGTTATATTACTAGAATTTTTTTCAATAAGTATTTCACGAATATCCCCAATTGATTTTATAGGCTCATATTTTAAAACAATTCTTTCAAATTCATATTCAAATAAACGATAAAGATTTCCAGTAATAATATATTCCGTTATATTCAAAATAGTAGTTTTTCCACATCCATTGCTACCATATATAAATGTAACATCATTATTAAAATCGACATTATAATTAAAATACTTATGTAATTT
>OLOR01001932.1_pt1 | contig 17525 bp, 19 predicted proteins | sample 1672521 | NCBI WGS metagenome assembly OLOR01 (sample SAMEA3136695, study PRJEB25190) | human gut metagenome | biome: human gut; feature: human-associated habitat; material: faeces | place: Austria | collected 2013
CCTTTCCGGGCTTTCTGCATTCAGGACAATAGAATGTTCGCGGAACATTCATTTTATTGTTTATAGAGAAAATGAAAAAAAGATTTTTTGTAGATAGTAGATTTTAAAAGATAGAAAGTTTATAATAACAATCATCAATCCGAATGATAAGAAAAGGAATTGTGACAAACCTATGAAATCAGTTTTAGAAATCTGCTGCGGCAGTTTTGAAGATGTAAAAACAGCATATGAAAATGGTGCCGACAGGGTAGAATTAAACAGTGCATTATATCTTGGCGGTCTTACCCCGTCACTGGCAAATTTGATCTGCGCGAAGGAACAGTGTGAGATTCCTGTTGTGGCGATGGTACGTCCGAGAGGTGGTGGATTCTGTTATTCTGCGGAGGAATATCAGACAATGATTTTGGATACAAAACTTTTGCTGGAGCATGGAGCAGACGGGATTGCTTTCGGATTTTTAAAAGAGGATCAAACCTTAGATACAGAACGTACAAAAGAAGTCATCTATCTGATACATGAGCAGGGAAGGGAAGCGGTGTTTCACCGCGCTTTTGACTGTGTTGCCGATCAGAAGAAAACGATCGAGCAATTGATTGGGCTTGGGGCAGACCGAATCTTAACGAGCGGCGGCGCACCGGATGTGTGGAGTGGAAGAGAACGGTTAAAACAGCTTCAGAAGGAATATGGAAGTGAGATTGAAATTCTTGCCGGAAGCGGTGTGAATGAGAACAATGTTAGAGAACTAATGACATATACAGGAGTTCATCAGGTACACAGTTCATGCCGGGTATGGAAAAAAGACATCACAACTTCGAATGAATACGTTGATTTCTCCTATGCAGGAATACAGGAAAAGAATCAATATGAAGTGGTGGATGCAGCAAAAGTACACAGACTGGCAGAATTGTGTTGACAAATACTTTGTGAAAACTTATAATAAAATTATGTTTTAAGGATAGTTCACATGCAAATGTACTAAACCGGAAAAGTAAGACGCCGTTGGCTGCGTGAACTTTTTCGGCTTTTTTAATTTTGACGGCAGATCCCCAAAATGGTATCAGCTGTCTGGTGAGGAGGAGCAAATGCAGAACATAACCGGAAAGATTGCATTCGGGGGAATCGCAATCGGAAAAATCAAAGAGATTTCCAAAGAAAACAATGTAGTCAGACGAGTGAAGATTGAGGATGCGAAAGCAGAGATCGCACGTTTTGAGGCAGCCAGAGATCAGGCGGCAGAAGAACTGAAAGGACTTTATGACAAAGCGGTCAAAGAAGTAGGAGAGGCAAATGCAGCCATTTTTGAAGTGCACCAGATGATGTTGGAGGATGAAGACTATCTTGATTCTGTCCGGAATATCATCGAGGCACAGTCCGTCAACGCAGAGTTCGCCGTGGCAACGACTGGCGATAACTTTGCCAGAATGTTCGCAGATATGGACGACGATTATATGAAGGAACGTGCAGCAGATGTGAAGGACATCTCGGAGCGTGTGATCCGTGTTTTATCGCAGAAAGAAGAAAAGGTGAACACTTCTGGAGCAGAAAAAGAAAAATATATCATAGCAGCAGATGATCTTGCACCGAGTGAGACGATCCAGTTAGACCGTGAGACAGTGCTTGCCTTTGTGACACGACATGGCTCTACGAATTCACATACCGCAATCCTGGCGAGGACGATGAACATTCCGGCTCTGGTATCCACAGCAGTTCCGAAAGAAGTGAATGGAAAAATGGCGATCGTGGACGGATTCAAGGGGATCGTGATCATTGATCCGGATGAGGAGACATTAAGAGAATATGAGAAAAAGCAGCAGGACGAAAAGAACCGTCAGGAATTACTGCAGCAATTAAAGGGAAAGCCGACCGTCACGAAAGAGGGCAAAGAAATAAAATTGTATGCCAATATCGGCGAAGTGAAAGATTTAGGCGCTGTTTTACAGAATGATGCAGCAGGTATCGGACTTTTCAGAAGTGAGTTTTTATATTTGCAGAGTGACCATTTCCCAACAGAGGATGAGCAGTTCCAGTCCTATAAAACGGTTGCGGAAGTGATGGCAGGAAAAAAAGTCATTATCCGTACTCTGGATATTGGAGCAGACAAGCAGATCGATTACTTTGGACTCGAACACGAGGACAATCCGGCGCTTGGTTACCGTGCCGTGAGAATCTGTCTGGATCAGCCGGATATTTTCAGGACACAGTTGAGAGCGCTGCTCCGCGCCAGCATGTTCGGCAATATTTCCATTATGATCCCGATGATCGCATCGGTATGGGAAGTGAGAAAAGTCAAAGAGATTATGGAAGAGGTAAAAGCAGAGCTGACCTCAGAAGGCATTCCGTTTAAAAATGTGGAATTTGGCATTATGATCGAGACACCGGCAGCGGTGATGATCGCAGATGAACTGGCAAAAGAGGTTGACTTTTTCAGTATTGGAACCAACGACCTGACACAGTATACGCTTGCGATCGACAGGCAGAATGCAAAGCTTGACCAGTTTTATGACTCCCATCATCCAGCAGTGCTCAAGATGATCCAGATGGTCATTGACAGCGCGCACAAAGCGGGAATCTGGGCAGGTATCTGTGGGGAACTCGGGGCAGACTTAACGCTTACGGAGACATTTGTAAAAATGGGAATTGATGAATTATCGGTATCACCGGCGATGGTGCTGCCTGTAAGAGATAAAATATTAAATGCTTAATGTTTAAGGAGGAAATGAAAATGAAATCATTCAGTTACACAGTAAAAGACGAGTTGGGAATCCATGCAAGACCGGCAGGGATGCTTGTAAAGGAAGTGAAAAATTTCCAGAGCAAAGTAACACTTGAAAAAGATGGAAAATCCGTAGATGCTTCTCGCCTGATGGCAGTTATGGGAATGGGAGTCAAAAAAGATCAGACTGTGACTGTAACGGTAGAAGGCGACGACGAAGATGCAGCATGTGATGCAATAAAAGCGTTCTTTGAAACGAATCTGTAAAACTCCGGTAGAAGATGGCAGGGATATTGGCTATTATGTATAGGTTTTAGATGCATATATAGTAAATGCTTACAAAAAAGAAAAATAAGCAGGAATAAAACTTGACATAATAAACAATGAATGTTAAAATTTTCTTAAATCAAACGAATAATATATTGGATTGTTACTGATAAGCAGGCAAAACCAGATTTTACATTTCTACACTTGGATTTTGTAAAATTTGGTTTTTCTTTTTAGAATGCACAGTAAATCAGAGGCTATTATCAAATAAAAACGGAGTGGCATATGGTTATCCAGAAAGTGATTAATAACAACGTAATATCAGCATATGATGAGAATCAGCAGGAAGTTGTTATCATGGGTAAGGGGATTGGATTCAAGGCACATATGGGTGATGCGATTGATGAGAGCAGGATCGAGAAGGTTTTCCGGATTGAGAACGAGAAGCTTTCCCGGCAGTTTCAGGAGATTTTAGAGAACATTCCATTAGAGCATATGCAGCTCACGAGTGATATCATTACCTATGCGAAAAAGAATCTGAATGTACAGTTGAATCAGAGTATTTATATCACACTGACGGATCATATCAATTTTGCAATTCAGAGACAGGCGCAGGGAATTCAGTTGAAGAATGCATTGCTGTGGGAGATCAAGAAGTTTTATCATCAGGAATACCTGATGGGAAAATATGCGATCGATCTTTTGAATGAGAAGCTTGGAACAAAGTTTTCAGAGGATGAGGCTGGATTTATCGCACTTCATTTTGTGAATGCAGAGTACGATACAACGATCAATGATACCTTTGCAATGACGAACATGATACAGGGAATCTTAGAGCTGGTCAAGCAGGAGATGGGCATTGAATTTGATGAGGAATCGCTTCATTACGAGAGATTTGTCACACATCTGAAGTTTTTAGCCCAGCGTCTTTACCGGCATGAGTTGTTGAAGGATGAGGAGATCGAATTCGCAAAGCTGATGGAGGGCAAGTATCCGGGAGAGTATGAGTGCAGTAAACATATTGCAGAATATATTGAAAAAGAGTACGGCGGTCAGATATCCGGCGAGGAGATCATGTTTCTTGCGATACATATTAAGCGTGTCTGCATGACAGACTAAAGTACATCATAATACAGAAAAGAGGGATTAAGGTGTTCGATTTTTTGAAGAAAAAAGACAAAGGAATTGAGATTGGTGCACCGGTCAAAGGAAAGGCAGTTCCAATCAGTCAGGTAAGTGATCCGACATTCGGAGAAGAGATCTTAGGCAAGGGTGTTGCAATCCAGCCGGCAGATGGTAAGATATACGCACCGGCAGACGGCACGATCGAGATGTTATTTGATACGAAGCATGCAGTGAGCATGACGACCACAGAAGGCGTGGAATTGCTTGTGCATATCGGATTAGACACTGTCGCATTAAAGGGAGAACATTTTACCGCCCATAAAGGAAATGGGGATGCGGTGAAAAAAGGAGATCTTCTGATCTCGGTTGACCTTGAGGCAGTGAAAGCAGCAGGTTATGATGTGATCACACCTATGGTTGTATGCAACACATCGGACTATCAGACCGTGGAAGCAGTGACAGGATCTGATGTCAATCCGGGTGATACAGTTCTGATCTTAAAGAAATAAACAGACAGGGATCTGTGATATGAAAAACGTATTTTAGCCGTGTTTCTAACGGTATAAAATAAAACTAAAAGGGATTATAAAAAAAGGAGGAGCTTTTAGTATGATGAAGTATTTGCAGAAATTAGGAAAAGCTTTAATGCTTCCAGTTGCGTGTCTTCCAATCTGTGGTATCTTAATGGGTATTGGATATGCGCTTTGTCCATCTACCATGCAGGGTGGTGATGTTACCGGTATCGTTGAGATGATCGGTTTCTTCCTTGTAAAAGCAGGTGGAGCTTTAATTGATAACATGGCAATTCTTTTTGTTATCGGTGTCGGTGTCGGAATGGCAGACGACAATGATGGTACAGCAGGTCTTGCAGCATTAGCATCATGGTTAATGATGACAAACCTTCTTTCCGTAGGAACAGTTACAACATTAATGCCAGCAATCGCTGACAATGCAACAAAATCTCTTGCATTTGGTAAAATTGCAAACCCATTTATCGGTATCCTTGCAGGTATTATCGGTGCAACATGCTACAACAAATTCAAAGGTACAAAATTACCTGACTGGTTATCATTCTTCAGTGGTAAACGTTGCGTAGCAATCGTTGCAGGTGTTGTTTCTATTATTGTTTCAGCAATCCTGTTATTTATCTGGCCGGTAGTATTCGGTGCTTTAGTAGCAGTAGGTCAGGGTATCGAAGGTCTTGGTGCAGTTGGTGCTGGTATTTATGCATTCTTAAACAGATTACTGATCCCAACAGGATTACACCATGCATTAAACAACGTATTCTGGTTCGATACAATCGGTCTTGGTGACCTTGGACACTTCTGGGCAGGTGAGACATCTGCTGATGTAACATGGGATTTAGGTATGTATATGTCTGGATTCTTCCCATGTATGATGTTCGGTATCCCGGGTGCAGCTCTTGCTATGGTTCACACAGCTAAGAGTGACAAGAAGAAAGTTGCAATCGGACTTGTAGCTTCCGCAGCTCTTTGTGCATTCGTTTGTGGTGTTACAGAGCCATTCGAGTTTGGTTTCATGTTCCTTGCACCAGCTCTTTACGTTGTATATGCAGCATTATATGGTATCTTCACAGTTATTACTGTATTAGTTGGATTCAGAGCAGGTTTCTGTTTCTCCGCCGGAGCAACTGACCTTCTTTTCTCTGCATCCCTTCCTGCAGCAAAGAATACATGGATGATCATTCCTCTTGGAATCGCAGCATTTATCGTATTCTACGTTGTATTCCGTTTCGCTATCACAAAGTTTGACTTAAAGACTCCTGGTAGAGAAGATGATGATGTAGAAGCAGAGAAAAAAGTTGATCTTGGAAGCAGCGATTACACAACTGTAGCAGCAACAATCTTAGAAGGTGTTGGTGGTGCAGCAAACGTTACAAGCATTGATAACTGTATTACAAGACTTCGTCTTGAAGTAAAAGACAGCTCTTTAGTAGATGAGAAGAAAATCAAATCTGCTGGTGCAGCTGGCGTTATCAGACCAAGTAAAACAGCTGTTCAGGTTGTTGTTGGAACAAAAGTACAGTTCGTAGCTGATGAGTTCAAAAAATTATGTAAATAATGAACGGCAATTTTGAAGTATGAATATCATTCATAACAAAATAAGCAAATAAGTATAATCCCTTTCTTATCAGAAGCGGTTCCGTCTGGAACCGCTTCTTTTAAATCCACAAGATACCTTAAACTGTCAGCTACAGGATAACAATAATGTAAAGGAAGGTTTTTCCTTTACAAGAAAAAGCGCAAATGGTAAAATAAATATAGTTTATTTTAAGCTGGCTGTGGGAGGAGACGTAAATGGCAGGTCTGTTTCAGAGAATAGCACAGAATTACCGGAAGAAGAAAAAAATTACACAGCCGTCTGCAAGGCTGAATGCAAAAGAAGATAAAACAGAACACGCAGGAAAAGTGGTGCGTGCTAAGGAAAGGATACATAGTAAAGTGGAAAAAGAAGATTTTTTATTAAGTCAGATCGATGAATTCAGGGAGAAGGAAAAACAGTTACAGAATTTATTGACATCCAAGGAGAGCAAGGTACAGGAACTGCAGAATCTTGTGAATGAGAGAGAAGACAAAGCGCAGGAACTAGAGCAGATCTTAAGTGAGAGACAGGAAGAGGCAGATGAGATCGTATCTGATTTCAGCAAAAAAGTAGACGAGCTTGCAGAACGTGTCACCGCGAAGATGAATGAGATTGAAATAAGTGTCTCAAAGCAGGTCGCAGATGTGAAGAGAGTGACTGAGGAACAGTTAGAGGCAAACCGCAAGTTAAATGAGAATCAGATCGCAGCCAGCAAAAAGCTTGGAGAAGATCAGATCGAGGCAGGCAGGCAGTTTATCGAAGAACAGACAGCAGCCAATAAGAAAGTAAGCGATGAGCAGGTCGCAGAAGTGAAGGCATTGCTGGAGAATGCAACCTCCCAGCTGGATTCTATCAAAACGGATCTTTCAGAGAAAGTTCACTCCGAGAATGTAAAATGCTATCGCAATATTCAGGATCTGTTCAACGAGTTTGATTCTAAAATTGAAAAAATGGATGAGATGGAGAAAAGCGTTGGCGCTGTAAAGGGATATGTCAAAGTACTTTCCTGGTTTTCCATTATCAATTTTGTGATGCTGGTTGCATTTATTTTATATTCATTAGGCGTTTTTAATTTTTAAGGTAGTGAGGAATTTATGAATATTGAACCAAAAAAAGTATGGGTTGTCGGACATAAGAATCCGGATACGGATTCGATATGTGCGGCAATTTCTTATGCATATCTGAAAAACCAGCTGGGAGAGCGCCAGTATGTACCAAAGCGTGCCGGAGCGATCAGTGAGGAAACCCGGTATGTGCTGGATTATTTTAAGGTGGAGGATCCAGAATTAATTACAGATGTAGGGGCACAGCTCAAGGATATTTCCATCCGCAAAACAGCCGGCATCAGTTCGCAGATTTCTTTGAAAAAAGCATGGGAAACCATGAAAAAGTTAGATGTCGTAACACTTCCGGTGACAAACCGGCTTGGAAAGTTAGAGGGTGTGATCGTAACAAAGGATATTGCAACCTCTTACATGGATGTTTATGACAACCGGGTGTTGTCCAAAGCGAGAACCCAGTATAAGAATATTGCAGAGACTTTGGACGGCAATATTATCGCGGGAAATGAACATGCGTATTTTATCCGTGGAAAAGTTGTTGTCGGAGCGTCTGACCTTGGATTTTTATCGGAATACATCGAAGCGGATGATATGGTCATTCTCGGACCGCAGAAAGAAGTGCAGATTCGTGCATTAGAGTCCAATGCAAGCTGTATCATTGTAGGCTGTGGATTTGAGGTAGACCCGGAAGTCATTCAGATGGCGAATAAAAAAGACTGTGTGATTATCACAACACCATATGACACGTTTTCCATTGCCAGATTGATCAATCAGAGTATGCCAATCAAAGAATTTATGACGAGAGAGCATCTTGTGACATTTGATATTGATGATTATGTGGATGATGTCAAAGAGACAATGTCAAAAATCAGACACCGTGATTTCCCGATTTTGGATGAAAATGGAAACTATCTCGGAATGGTATCCAGACGTAACCTGATGAGCATGCAGAAAAAACAGATCATTCTGGTGGATCATAATGAGAAGTCGCAGGCAGTTGATAATATCAATGAAGCGGAGATTTTAGAGATCATAGATCATCACAGGATCGGAAGCTTAGAGACGATCTCTCCGGTCTATTTCAGAAATCAGCCGTTGGGATGTACGTCCACGATCATTTACCAGATGTTCGGTGAGAAAAATATCGAGATCCCGCAGCATATTGCAGGATTGTTATTGTCAGCGATTCTGTCAGACACGTTAATGTTCCGTTCTCCGACCTGCACACAGCTTGACATTCTGGCTGCCGAGGCTTTGGCAAAGATTGCAAAAGTAGATATTGAGACTCATGCAAAGAACATGTTTAAGGCGGGAAGCGATTTCAAAAATAAGACGACAGAGGAAATTTTCTATTCTGATTTCAAGATTTTCCATACGGATGAGTTTGACTTCGGAGTTGCACAGATCAGCGCCATGAGCCGTGAAGAACTTGATAAAGTAGCAGAGAAGCTCCGTCCGTTCTTAAAAGAAGTTCTGGGTGAGAAGCGGATCGACATGGTCTATGTGATGCTGACAGATATTTTAGAAGAGTCTTCCAGGGTAATTTTTGAGGGGCATGATGCAGGCAGGATCCTTGCAGATGCATTTGAAAGAGAAGAAAATGAAAATGGCATTCTCTTAGAGGGAATCATTTCAAGAAAGAAGCAGTTGATCCCGACTCTGATGAATGCGATGGCAGAGAAAGTCTGATTCTTTCATTGAAAACAGGAATGAGTAACCGATTGTCAAAAGGCAGTCAGTATAGGAATGATCAGTGGTTGAAAGTGCTTTGGCGCAGATCCCGTGGGGATTCGCCAAAGCACTTTTTGTATGCGCGGGAGAAGGTGGAATAGTTCTTAAATCCACATTCATAACAGACATCCGTGATCGGATTCCCGGATAGGATCAGTTCTTTGGCGAGCAGCAGACGTTTGGTGGAGAGATAACTGCCGATGCTGTAGCCGGTCTGTTCCTTAAATGTGTGCATGAGATAGTAGCGGCTTAAGTAAAAACGGGAGGAGAGATCATCAATACAGATGGATTCTGTTAAGTGTTCATTCAGATAATTTAAAATGGACAGTATTTTTTCGCTCGAAGCAGAAGTCTCGATAAATTCTATTTTATTGTGTCCTGCGGCGCGGTTTAACTGAATCAGAAACTCTAGAAATAAAAGTTTATGATGCAGTTCATGTGCAAAATCAGAATCCGAGAGGGAGGCATCCAGATCTTTGGTAACGGCACCTAACCTGCTGTTTCCGAAGGAGTGAACGCGCAGCACATGGGATTTTTCTTCAAAAGCTTTCTGGAAACACATACTAAGATCGCTGTCCGGATCCTGGTATGCGGTCAGAAAATCCGGCGAAACGTAAATAATAATGCGGTCATACACAGCGTCAGAATGTATGACCGGTTTGTGTACCTCTCCGGCATGGACTAAGACGATGTCATTTTTTTTCAGGTCATAAGAGCGTCCTTCGATACAGTAGGTCACATCTCCGTTCAACAGAATCAGAATCTTGTGAAAATCGTGATAGTGGTAGTGAAAGGTACGCATTTCCTCGTCTTTTAAATGAAACATTTTAAAATCTGTTGTCAGATAGCCGACTTTTTTATATTCTGGCATAATAAGTATCCTTTCCGTTTGTAAAATATCCTGTTTTGATTTCAGACAGGTTTTTCGCAGAGGTAAGTAAGCCTGCATCGCAAATGATAGATTTATTATAAAGAAAAAAAACACAATTTGCAATATAGACAACACAGAAGTTGTATATGTTTTAAATTGTGTTTTGTATAATTAGCTTATATATGGAAGGCAGACAGATTTTCTGAGGCTTTACATAGGCAGTTTCAAAACAGGAAAAGATAAAAACAGAAGAACATGACAAGCAGAAAGGTGGATTTATTTTATGAAGAATTTCAGCAATTATACAGATTATGACAAAAAAGATAATTTACATTTTGAATCCAAAGCGGTACACGGGGCGCTCGGAACAGAACCGTTGACCGGAGCAGTCAGCATGCCGATTTTCCAGGCAGTGACTTATAGACATCCGGCACTTGGAGAGTCCACAGGCTTTGCGTACAGCCGTCTGGAGAACCCTACCAGACAGGAGTTAGAACGTACCATGGCAATCCTTGAGGGTGGAATCAAAGCATTTGCATTTTCCAGCGGACAGGCTGCAAATATGGCTGTATTTTCTTTGTTAAATCCGGGAGATCACGTTCTTCTTTCTGATGATATTTACGGCGGAACATTCCGTATTATCGGTGATGTGTTCGGAAAATACGGCATTGAGCATACTTATGTAGAGATGGATGATCTTGACGCCGTAAAAGCTGCAATTAAGCCTAATACAAAAATGCTTTTCGTTGAGACACCGACCAATCCGATGATGAAAGTGGCTGATATTCAGGCGTTATCCGAGATTGCAAAAAGCGTTGGGGCACTTATGGTCGTGGATAATACATTCCTGACACCATATTTCCAGAATCCGTTAAAATTAGGTGCTGATATCGTGACACACAGCTCCACCAAATACCTTGGCGGACACAATGATACACTTTCCGGAATTGTTGTGGTGAAAGACAATGAGGAGATCGCAGAGAAGATTCATATCCATATCAAATCCCATGGAAGCCAGTTAGCACCGATGGACTGCTGGCTGTTACTCCGCGGGATCAAGACGCTTCCTGTGCGTATGGACAGACACAATGAGAATGCAAAGAAGGTGGCAGAGTGGTTAAGAACCCAGCCGAAGGTAAAAAAAGTTTACTATGTTGGCTTTGAAGATCACAAGGATTATGCAACAACGATCAAACAGACAAGAGGATTCGGTGGAATGATCTCTTTTGCTGTGGATTCTTTTGAAACAGTTGAAAAAATCCTCAGAAATGTCGATATGATCATGTTTGCGGAGAGTCTTGGAGGAACAGAGACACTGATCACTTATCCGACCACACAGACACACGAAGATACACCGAAGGATGTCAAGGAAAAATTAGGCATCACAGACTGTTTCTTACGTATGTCTGTCGGTATTGAAAATGTGGAAGATATTATTGCAGATCTTGATCGTGCAATGAATTCATAAAAGAAACAGATAGAGACTGTCAGAAAATGACAGTCTCTGAATTTGTTTCTGAAGAAACAAAAAGGAGAATTGGATTTATGATGAAATTTACAAAAATGCAGGCATTTGGAAATGATTATGTATATATTGATGCAATCCATCAGGAACTTAAGAATCTTCCGGAACTGGCAAGGTTTGTAAGTGACAGGCATTTTGCAATCGGTTCTGACGGAATGGTTTTGATTTGTCCGTCAGATAAGGGAGATTTCCGTATGCGCATGTTTAACCCGGACGGAACGGAAGGCGAGATGTGTGGAAATGCACTGCGCAGTGTCGGAAAATACGTGTACGACCACAGACTGACCGATAAGACAGAGCTTGTGATCGAGACTCTGGGCGGCATGCAGCATCTGACACTGACAGTGACAGACGGTTATGTATCTAACATCCGGGCAGACATTGGGGAACCGAGACTTTCTACAAAAGTGATTCCAATCAACACAGAAATGGATACATTTATCGATCAGCCGGTACAGGTGCTGGATCGCACTTTCAACATCACAGCAGTTTCCTGGGGGAATCCGCACTGTGCGATGTTTGTGGATTCCGTTGCGGATCTTGATGTGGAAAAATACGGAAAAGAGATCGAGTACATGACATCTATTTTCACGAATAAAACAAATGTGACCTTCACAGAGTTTGTGAGCAGGGATTATTTAAAAATCCGTGAGTGGGAGCGCGGAACCGGTGAGACGATCGGCTGCGGAACCGGATGTGCAACGGCAGTCGTGACGGCAGTCCTGACCGGAAAAAGTGACCGAAGAGTGACCGTGGAACAGATTGGTGGACCACTTTTGATCGAATGGGACGAAAAGACCAATCATCTTTTCATGACAGGACCGTCGCATACTGTATTTGAGTCGGAGATTGATGCATCCCACATTTTGCAATAGGATGATCGTAAAAACCTGTATGAGAAAAGAATAACTGTTTTACAGGTATTTTTATAGCCGGATCTGGAAATAAAAAACGATACATTGAAAGAAAAGACAGCAGTTAAGAAAAAGGAAACGATAAAATGAAATTAAGTAAGATTTGTGAGGAAATTGAATATACCCTTCTTCAGGGAAGCCTTGAGACAGAAGTGCGTGATGTTATTTATGATTCCAGAAAGATCGCACCGGAAACGATGTTTGTCTGCATGGTCGGAGCAGTGACAGATGGTCATAAATATATTCCGGATGCAATTGACAAGGGAGCTTCTGTAATCGTATTGGAGAGAGAAGAGGAGGCAGCACAGATACCGGAGAATATCACCGTGTTAAAAGTGGCTTCTGCACGTCTGGCACTTGCGCTGATGTCCGCTGCATTGTTTGACCATCCGGCAAGAAAGCTTGTCACCATCGGTCTGACCGGAACAAAAGGAAAAACAACCACCACTTACATGATTAAAAAAGTTTTGGAGATGGCAGGAAAAAAAGTCGGACTGATCGGAACCATCGGTGCGATGATCGGTGAAGAACATCTTCCATCAAAAAATACAACACCGGAATCCTACGAATTACACCGCATGTTTGCTGCCATGGTGGAGGCTGGCTGCGAATATGTGGTCATGGAAGTTTCTTCCCAGGGGCTAAAATTAGACCGTACAGCCGGTATTTTATTTGATTATGGTATTTTTACAAATCTTTCACCGGATCATATCGGACCGGCAGAGCACGCATCTTTTGAAGAATATATGGAATGCAAGAGTCTTCTTTTCCGCCAGTGCAGGATTGGAATTGTCAACGCAGATGATGAACATGTGGACGGTATCTTAAAAGGACATACATGCGAAGTGAAAACGTTTTCGGCAGAAAGAGAAGCAGATCTTATGGCATCTGATATTGGATTTATCAATGAGGATGGAAAGCTTGGAATGCATTTTAAAGTGAGTGGCTGCATGGACTGTGAGGCGAAAGTTCACATTCCGGGAAGATTTTCGGTATACAATTCCATGGTGACCATGTTAGTGTGTCATCTGGCTGGAATTTCGGACGAGGCAATTTTAGAGGGACTTTCCAAAGTGCAGGTAAAAGGCAGGGTGGAAATGCTTCTGGTATCCAAGGACTATACGCTGATCATTGACTATGCACATAATGAAGTGAGCACAAGAAGCGTTCTCACGACATTGATGGAATATCACCCAAAGCGTCTGATCTGTGTGTACGGCGGCGGCGGCAACCGTTCTAAACTCCGCAGATATGATATGGGTGAGGTGACAGGTGAGATGGCAGATCTCTGTGTGTTGACCTGCGATAACCCAAGGGATGAGGAAATCCGTGATATTAACAATGATATCAAAGTCGGTCTGGCGAGAAGCAACGGCAAATACATCGAGATTGACGACAGGAAAGAAGCGATCGCTTACTGCATGAAAAATGCAAAGCCGGGCGATATGATCGTGCTCCTCGGAAAAGGACACGAAGATTATCAGGAGATCAAAGGTGTGAAATATCATTTTGATGAGAGAGAAGCGGTGGCTGAAATCTTGGATGAGATGAAGGCAGGAAAACGTTAAGTTTTTATCAGACAAATGAAAATAAGAAAACGCCGGGTTTAGAGCGTTGATGAACAAAAAAGAAAAGCCCTGAGGGAATGTATGCAGACATTCTTTCAAGGCTTTTCCAAATTAAGAAGGGGGTTATAATTAATAAAACCCATGTCGTGGTATCACCACAACAATTAATATTATGCACCAGATTCGACAAAAAATCCAGTGAATTTATTGTGAACAAAAAATGTACGAATGTGGTTATAGATTGTAGAAATTCAGTAAAACGTCATATGTTTTGAGGTGGAAAGATGATATAATGTGCGCGAAGGCAAAAGTGTGCATGGAATGGGTGGAATTTATGACACGAAAGTACGATATAGGAATGTTTTTGGTATATATAATAATATTATGTCTGATTGTTTCACATAAATATCCTCAAAACAGTGAGAACCTTATGAAAATGACAATACTTACATAATGTCTGCAACCAAATTCCCACTTGTAGACAGATATGAGTTATTTGATCGCAAAATATTTTATGATAAAGAGATTTTAGAAAAGAAAGATTTTTACAACAAAGTAGTTGTTGTGAATGAAAACGACAAGTTAGTCCTTCAAGAAAAAAAGATATTTCCGATACAGTACTTGTGTATTGTATTAACGGCAGTTGTTTTGATAATTCGGATTCTTGCTGGATTTATAAAAAAAAGATGAATGAAAGTCCAATTTTCGATACGGAAAATTGGACTTTTCGGCAAGTTGGGAGAAGATAGAAAAATGGGATTAGATATTGGCAGACTTTTATATGGGATACGAACAAAATATCAGATTAGCGTAAATGATATTTGCAGAGGTATTTGTGGAGTATCAACCTATTGCATGTATGAAAATGATGAAATAATACCAGATATATTATCGGTAAATATGTTTTTAGACAGAATGGGATTTGGAACATTAGGGGTGTCTGCATATATTTCGAAAAAAGAAGCTGTATATTTTAAATGGAAAGAAAGTACCAGAGCGTGTATTCGAAATGAAAACTATAAAAAACTGGAGATGTTACTGGAGTATATGCCGACCGGAAATGTTTCACTAAATAAGAAGATCAGAGAACAGTATGCGTGGTTCGTGAAAGGGATTGTGGCTGAGAAAGATACTGCAGATTTAAAGAAAGCAACAGAATGTTATGAGAAGGCATTGGAATGTACCTGCGATTTTTTAATAAAATCACAGAAAATAGAGGGAGCTTTCAGTGTAAGAGAGATAAATATTTATGCTGTATATCTGAATTTGTTATGCAAAGTAAATCCAAAGGAAAAAGAAGAAGCTATTTCAAGACTGTATCAGCTAATGCAGTATGTTAATGTTCATTATGTAGAAGAACAGCAGAAAGTAAAGATATATCCGCTTCTTGTCTGTCTTTGGGGAAATCTTGTCATAGAAGGGAAAAATACAGAAGGCTCATTTGAAATATTCGAAAAAACACTTGAATTATTACGAAAACAAAAGTCATTGTATTGTTTATTGGAAATTATGCGTCTACATATTTTGGCTGGTTTGAAAGAAAAGCGGGATATGAGCAAAGAGCAGGAAGATATCAGAATATTACAGAGTTTTTTTGATGAATTTGGGTGCGGAAGCCAGATTCACATATATGAACCACAGACAGAAGAAATTATGACAGAGTTTGTGGGACATTATCTTACAACAGAAAGAAAAAAAATAAACTATACGCAGGAAAAATTAAGTGAAGGCATTTGCAGTGTAGAAAGTTATTCACGGATTGAAAATGGTCGTAAACCGAGCTGGAAAAATTATAAAGCACTGGCAGAGAAAATAGGTGTGGAAAATCGATATTATGTGGAACTGCTCAATACAGGGAAGATTGAGGCGTTACTTCTGAGGAGAGAGATTTCACGTATTTTATTTTCCGAGAAAAGCATGGATAAAGTGTGGGAAAGTTTGGAAAAATTAATGGAAATACTTGGAGAAGATGAATGTGCACAGAATAAGCAATATTTAAAATTTATCGAAATATGTATAGAAAAGGAATACAGTCATATGTCTGAGGAAATATGTTGTGAAGAGTATAGAAAAGTCTTAGCATATTCTATGAATGAAAATTTAATAGGTGAAAAAAAGCATATCTATACAAAAGTTGAGATTAACCTAATCAACCATATATCTGTCTGTTTAGCAAAATCTGGGAAAAAAGAACAGGCAATGAGATTGATTAGAGCATTTTTGGAAGATACGGACCAGATGAAAGAAGATAAGTATCATGAAACAAAATTGGCAAAGCTTAATTATGGAAAGAGACAGGGCTGAATTATTGGATCAGTATATTGGAGAAATTGCGTATAATAAATATCTGATGAATGGTTCTGAAAAGAATGAACAGATAAAAAGGTATTCATTATACGCATTGGTACTGAGTAAATTATTTGGAACAGATAGAATTTATAAAAATAGTTTTAATTTCTTTGAGAAAATAAAAGATGAATAAATTTTATATATCGTCATTTTCAGTTTCACCATGAAGTGAAGTCGGGGCAACAGGTGAAGTAGAAACAATAAAGGTGTATTTTCCAAAATTAACGGTGACAAGTAATAATAATAAAATAAATAATGTTTTGTTTTTTTTCATATGAAGTTATTCTCCTTTTCTTTTGAATACACTCATTTTAGGTGCAAGTAGTTCAAAATAACATGACGTTTTATTGAAAAATTATTTTTTCGATAAAACGTCATGTTATTTTGAGGGGAATACCAATACTATAAATATGTGGCCATAAAAATTATTTAACAGGAGAAGAAAGATGAAACAAGAACAATATTTAGGAAATGCGTATGATGATAAGTCAAGAGCAGGTGCCTGTATTCATGTGGGTGTATGTGCAGCAAATGCATGTGCGGCAAATGCAGGAGCCTGTGGAGGAAACGGATGTGTTGCGAATGTAGGAGCCTGTGGAGGAAATGGATGCTTTGGTAAAGTAGGTGGGTGTGGTGCTGATGCATGTCATGCAAACGGTGGGGGATGTGGAACTAGAGCATGTCATACTGATGATATACTTATAATAATTTCACATAGACTGACATTCATGCAAAAAATAGATAAAATAATATGTTTATCTGATGGTTCAATAAAAGAAATCGGTACTCATGACGATTTAATTTGTCAAAACGGTTGTTATAAAAAGATGTATGATCTGAACAGTTCAAAATATAAATAGCTTGTGAGGAAAATAATATGATAGATATCATAAACGAAATAATGGATTTTTTTCTCAGTGTATTAGTTGATAAATCAATACAAGAGGTTAATAAGAGTAATTTAAAAAAAATAGTAGTTTTCTTGATAATTGTTATTGTGGGTATTTTTTCATTGGGGTTGTTTGGGGGATGGTTATATACAATTGGAGAGTATTTTATAGCTGTTTTTGTATGGGGACTTATGATTATATTTATAATAATGGCATTTAAGATATATCACAAATTATGAAGAAAAGGATTTATTGGAGTCATATCATATAGTAAGTTTAGCAGAAAAATTAACGATTGTTGTAATAATAATATTAAAAAATATTCAGAGACCAACGGCTCCGACAGAAGAAATATTGCAGGATGAGATACTTTATAAATGGAAAAATTAAAAGTTTTTGCCTGTCAAA
>OLOR01001939.1_pt1 | contig 17447 bp, 9 predicted proteins | sample 1672521 | NCBI WGS metagenome assembly OLOR01 (sample SAMEA3136695, study PRJEB25190) | human gut metagenome | biome: human gut; feature: human-associated habitat; material: faeces | place: Austria | collected 2013
TTCATGGAAACCAGAACGTCACCGGAGTTGACGGTGTCGCCCTTGTTGACGTTGATGGAAGCCACAGTGCCATCCTGCGGAGCAACGATCTCGTTCTCCATCTTCATGGCCTCCAGGATCACCAGCACGTCGCCAGCCTTCACGGATGCACCGGCCTTGACCTTGACATCCAGAATGTTGCCGGGCATGGGAGCCTTGACGGCAACGGCACCAGCAGCGCCTGCAGCAGCCTTGGGAGCAGCAGCGGGAGCCGGAGCAGCCTTAGGAGCAGCGGGTGCGGCAGGAGCTGCAGCAGCAACCGGAGCAGCACCAGCGGCAGTCTCCTCCACGGAGACGCTGTAAGCAACGCCATTGACGGTAATATTGTAGTACTTCATGGAAGGATCCTCCAAATCAAAATCGTATCAAAAAGATTTATACAGACGATTACAGAGCCATGTTGCCGTGCTTCTTGGGCAGGCGGGCAGCACGCTTGGTGCTCAGCAGTTCCAGTGCGGCAACAACGCTTGCACGCACATTGGCTGCATCGCAGGTCAGGTCAGCAGCGCCGCAGGCAACTGCATTTGCTGCGCTGCACACCTCGGCGGTGTAAGCAGCAGCCTTTGCGTTGGTGGCTGCAATGATGTTGTCGGAAGCATCGATCTCTTCCTTGTACAGGACGCTGACCGCTGCGCTGGGTTCCAGTGCGCTGACGGTGCAGCCAGCCACGGCAATGCGCAGATCGGCAGCAGCCAGAGCGGTGTAAACAGGGCCGACGGCCTTGCCAGCCAGCACAGCCACCTTTGCGGTGGTAGCGTCGGCATAGGTAGCAGCCAGACGGGCAGCCTCACGGATGCCGCCTGCAATGTCATCGGTCGCGCTGGGCACAAAGCCCTCGGTATCCACAATGGTGATCACCGGCACGCTGAAGGCATCGCACAGACGCACAAAGCGGGAAGCCTTGGCCACGCAGTTGTGGCACAGGTTCTTGCCGGTGGCCACAACGCCCACGGCGTTGCCGCCCACGGTGGCAAATGCAGTGTAAACAGACTTGCCAAAGCCTGCATACAGCTCCACAGCGCTGTCCTTATCGACCACGGCAGCAGCAGCCTTTGCAGGCTCTGCACCGGCAGCCAGAGCAGCAGTGGGCTGCTCGAACTCAAAGATCGCAGGGCCGGTCAGGTTGTTGGCCGGCAGCAGGCCCACGATGTGAGCAGCTTTCTCGGCAGCTTCCTCAGCAGTGGGTGCCACAATGGCGGCCACGCCAGCCTTTGCAGCGGCGGCTGCGGTGCCGGCATCGGCCACCTTGTCGCCCTTGGCAGCAGAGGTGAACGGAGCGGTGAAGAACAGCTCTGCGCCCTCAGCCATGATGCAGACATCTGCATTGGCAGCGCTCAGTGCGCTGGTGCCGCCGCAGACACCCAGAACAACAGCCACCTGCGGGATCACGCCGGAAACCTTTGCGATCTGCGCATTCAGCTTTGCGCTGGCGGTCAGCACGTCCAGACCCTCAGCCAGCTTTGCGCCGACGGAGTTGTAGAAGGTGACGACCGGGCAGCCAGTCTGAGCTGCCATCTCCAGAACCTTGATGTTCTTTTCAACATCCTTTACGGTAACAGCTTCGCCGTTCTGGTAAACAGCGTAAGCCTGCTGACCTGCCGCATAGCCGCAGGCAGCGCTCACTGCACCGTCAGCAAACAGTGCAGTGTATTCCCCGTCATCAAAAAACTTGGCGAGGATTTCTCCCTTATTGATCTTTGAAGCCATGGTAAGACCTCCTGGTTGTCTGTGTGAGCTTTCAAAATTAGTTTTATTATACTGAATTTTCCATAAAAATGCAAGAGATTCTATAAAAGTCCATGCGAATCAACATCTGTCGCGCAAAGTTCTACAATTTTTTAACGATTCATCGTTTCTCCGCTTTCTCGCCTTTTTGCGGGCATTTTGCGCCGCACACTCAGCTGCCGAAAATTCTCTTTCAATTTTGTGGATTCTGTCTGTCCCTGCTGCATTTTATTTTATAAGAAGTTATGTTACACTATATTTAATATGTAAATTTTTTTCGCAGAACATCCCGCCGGGAAGCTTCGGGGCGGGTCATTTTGCAGAATATAAAAGGAAGGCCATGTCAAATTGAAAGATCTGCTCACTTCACTCCGCGCCTCCAACGAAACCTACAACTCCATGAAGCACTCCGCCCGGGCTATCATCCGCCGCGCCGAGATCCCCCTGCTCGCGGTCATCGTCCTGTATAAGGCTGCAACGAACCTGCTGTTCGTCCCCCTGATGCAGCAGCTCTGGTCGCTCACGCTGCGGTTCGCACCCATGCACTACCTGAGCAACAACAATGCTTCCGATATCTTTTCCTCCCCCGCGATCATCCTGTGCATCACGCTCATTGCCATCCTGACCGCGTTCTGGGCGCTGTATGAGTTTTCCGTCCTGCTGCATGGGCTGGATCTTGCCCGCAAGGGCGAAACGATCCGCCTGCCTGCCCTGCTGCGCACCTCTCTTGCAGATATCCGCCACGCATTCCTGCCGCAGAACTGGCTCGTTCTGGTCTACAGTGCCGTGCTGATCCCGTTCACCAACTTCTTCCTCGCCTATAACTATATCACGCAGCTTGCCGTGCCGGAATACATCATGGGTGTCATCCGGGCAAACAGCCGGTATTACCTGCTCTATCTGGCTGCCGGTGCCGCCCTGCTGTTCCTCTGTGTCAGCTGGGTGCTGGTGCTGCCGCTGTTCGTGCTGGAGCGCAAAAGCCTGTGGCAGTCGGTAAAGGAAAGCTTTTGCTGCATCCGCAGGCGCGTCTTCCGTGCTTTTCTTTTGCTGCTGCGCTGGAACCTCTCGGTCGTCCTGCGTTCCCTGCTGCTGACGGCAGCGGTTGCCGTGCCGCTGTACGGCATCATCATCGCGGTCGGGCTGCAGAGCACACAGGCCATGTTTGCACTGTCCCGCGCGGCGCTGGCCATTGAGATGCCTTTCTTCCAGTTCCTGATCGACTGCGCCATCACCATGGCGCAGTGCACGATCCTCGCCATGCTGCACTGCCGCCTGCGGGAATCTCTCCCCTCTGAGCCGGAGCCGGTCCAGAGCGGAAAGCATCACCGTTCCACCGGCAGGCTGCTTCTGGGTGCATCGGTTGCGGGTGCTACTCTGCTCACCTTTGCGCTGGCATTCTGTTACCTTGCCCTGCCCAGAGACGACGAGCTGCTCTCCATGCTGGGCGGCGTTGCGCCGGTAGTCACCGCGCACCGCGGCTACTCCGCTGCCGCACCGGAAAACACCCTGCCCGCTTTCCAGCTGGCCATCGATCAGGGCTGCGAGTGGGCCGAGCTGGATGTACAGATGACCAGAGACGGCGTGGTCATGGTGACCCACGATGCCAGCCTGCGCCGCTGCACCGGCCGCAACGAGAACATCTACGACCTGACCTGTAACGAGGTTCGTAAGCTGGATGCCGGGCGCTGGTTCGGCCAGAAGTACACTGGTACCAAAGTTCCCACACTGGAAGAGGTGCTGGACCTATGCAAAGGTAAGATTCAGCTGAACATTGAGATCAAGCCCAATGCCGCCACCCCGGAGCTGGAAGCGGAAACCATCCGCATCATCCGCGAAAAAGGCTTTGTGCAGGACTGCACCATCACCTCGCAGAGTTATGAGACCCTCTGCAAGGTCAAGGAGCTGGCACCGGAGATCCGGACCGGCTATATCCTTGCACTGGGCGTGGGCAGTTATTACGACCTGCCTGCCGCAGATTTCTTCAGCGTACAGTCCACCTTTATCACCTCCGGTATGGTGCAGCAGATCCATAAGCGCGGCAAGACGATCTCCGCATGGACCGTCAACCGCGAAGAGGATGCCAGCGAACTGCTGAGCATCGGCGTGGACGACCTGATCACCGATAAGCCGGATATGATCCAGCAGCTGCTGAGCGAGGATGCCGACCTTGACAACAGCCTCGTCCTCCTGCGCGACTTCATCCGTGACCTGTTCGCTCCGTCCGATGTCGATGAACCCACTCCTGAGGAAGAGACCATCGAAGAAGCCATCGAGGACCCGGACGAATTGCTGGATGCATCGTAATCGCGGCAAAGATCAAGTATTCTGTTAAACTACCCGTACACACATAAAAAGCCCCCTGCCAGTTCATCACCGGCAGGGGGCTTACAAGTTTACCTGATCCAGTTTTATCAAGAAAGCTTACTCGAGCTCGGTAAGTTTAATTTCTTACTAAACAAATTTGTTTAGTTTATCTATTCTTGGATGATCACTTTTCCATGAGATTGCTGTGGTGGATGTGGCTTGCTGATTTTTTAGTATCAGGATAGTATCACGCAACCAGCGGGATCTATGTAAGTATTATAACGTATTTACGTTTAGGATGCAACTGCTTTTTCAGCAGGGAGATCCTTATTATTTCTTTAAGGTACAATCTCTGCTTCTAGCTGATCATGCTGAGCTTCTGATTCCAACCATTTAGCTAGCTGTCGGAGAATCTCTGCACTCTGTGGAAACCTCAATTCCAGTTCCCGTGCCTGTGCTTGATAACACTTTGCTTGTTCATAAAGGTTTCGACCATCCTGTACAATTCGTGCACCACGGGAATTAAACTTTCCATAAACTACCGCTTTCGTCAGTTTCTCATTCTGCTGTTTTTCCAAAAACTCTCGGATAAATTCATGCGGAAAAGCACCGTCTTTTCCATTACAGCTTTTTCCCATAATATAGCCTAAAATCTCTGGAAACTCCTCATATAAACATTCAGCCCAGCAGTCAAATGCCCGTTTGTCCTGATACGCCTCCTCGGGCAGATAATAGTCGTTTTCTACATCAAACAATCTTGAAGGATTCTCTTCCAAAAACATTTTCATTTTCTCCGGATGCCTAAAGAAGAGTCGCCGCAAACACAGAGGAAGTTTCTGCAGCAACTCCTTTTTATAGAGTAGTAGACAACACTTAGCCCATTCATCAGTATAATATTGCTCATCCACTCTGCGGACAATACCAGAAAGGTATCCCCTTTCCTCCGCATTGACTCCCTGTTCAGCAATTGCCTCAAATACTCTCCTAAATAAATCAAACAAGTGCTCAACCTGGCCACTATTGCCATACAGGTAAAGTAAGATTCCTCCCGGATGGTACTGCAGCAGTTTCTTGTATCTTCGCTCGTTGTAGGACCACCTCATATCCTGACTCGCCCAATACGTCTGTTCTCTCTCCCGCGTTGTCAGCCATGAGTCAATTTCTTCACGCTGCAACGTAGACAATAGCCGAAGTTTTTCATTTTCTGACATTTTTTCAAAGACAGCAGATGCTTCTTGAAAATCCCCTTGATCGAAAAAGCCAGCCAACAGCTGTTGTTTTTCTTGTTTTCGAATTGCTTCAGCTACCTTCGCAAATTCTTCACATGTAGTGTTTTTAGCAAGAAATACACCCCATGCGTGCTGATTCCTCATCGTTTCCAGTAACCGCAACACTGCGTCCATTCCAAATTCTATTTTCAGTGCTGCAAATTTCTCCGCTCGAATGCGTTCCCTTTCCTCTTCTTCCCTCTTCCAGTTCTTTTCTTCTTGATTGTCTAAAAGCTCTTCCATAGGCAAGCAGTGCCATTCCAGAAATATCCATCCGAATTTTCCCACCGGATCACTGGATTCCGTGCAGCGTATCCATGTTTTCAGAACTTCTATCCAATCTGTCCAACCATATTCTTTACTATCACAAAGCTCAGTTCTTAACCAATACTGCATCGGTTGTAATTCTGTTGATGAGAATTGCGCTGCATCAAACTGCTCTGCCATCTCCAGTAGAACATCCTGTCCCAGCCGACGATACTCTTTCAACAGGTTTTCTATTTGCTCAAGCCATTTCTTCTGTAGTGCTGTACGATAAACAGCTCGTGTGATTTCATCGTAAGCTTCAAACAATTCTTGTTCTGGGATTAATTGAGCGGGTCGATCCTTCTTTCCTCGGCGATGTCCTCGAATCAACGAGTCTTTTTTTAGAAGTTCAATGCCAAATCCCACACCAAAAGCTGGCGTTTCCCGGAGCATTTGTATCATCAGTGTCTTTTTATCTTGGCTTCTCAATGCTGTATGTGAACTCCACAAGCAAAGTGCATCCAGCAAGTGTTTCTTTGCTGTTTCTACACGCCGATGTTCATTTTGTGTTTCTGACACTGCCATCTGATAGAGCATCCAACAAGCTTGTCGACTTGTATCTTCTCGTTCCACCAGTACATCCATTGTCCAAAGAATATCATTTTCACAATCCAATTGCTCGCGTTGCAGAAATTCAAGCACAACCATCGGTGCCGCTTCGGAGAGAGTCCGAAGTTCCCTCGTTAGACACTCCCTGCAGCCCTCAACATGAAAAAAAGAAAGAATTTCACTCACTCGCGAATCTATTACGTTTTGATTTGATCCAGTTTCTGCAAAGCAAGCATAATTTCGAAGCAATCGTTGCAGAACGCCATACCTTCTTCGATTTTGCGTTGCATCTGTACAAGACAAAGCTGTGCAGATTTCCCGATGCATCCGCTGTCCAACCGCACTTTCTATATCCATCTTTAGTGCTAGCCAAGATTCCTCGTCATTGACAATTTGATACCATTTGTCAATCTTCTGAATTGGGCTGTCGTCCATCCGCAGCAATGCTTCATACTTTCGTTCCACTACAGGATATGGTGTTCCAGCCAACCGGCTGATTAGATTCTGTTCCTCCTCATCCGAATTATCGTAATGCCGTAAAAGTACAAGTGGTTGTAACAAATCGATATCTGCCACGTTCATCCATTCCGGTTGAATGTTCGCTCCATTTCCAGGAATTTTCCGAATGAGCGCAGAAAGATTTCCATGCGTGTAGCTATAAAGTTCCTCTGCATCTACACTACTGATGCCCATTTCCTGCAGTGCTTGGAGATATTGTGTCTTCCATCGAGGAAGTAACTTAACCGAATTTTCTCTTGCAACCCCTTTTCCTTCGCAAAGAATCGTACAGTTTTTTTCTGATATCTGCCCCTCGTACGGAAACAATAATAAGAAGCTGGCATTTTCACATATAGTATCTAACTGTTGATAGGTTATTTCATCGTAAAGAACTGTCACCTTATCGGCCAGTTCTGGATTTTTTAGCAAAGCAGACAGACAAAATCCGTACGCCTCCATTCTGGACTCTGCTACCACCAGACACAAGTTCCCATTAGCTTTTTTCTGAAAGTCTTCTATCTGTGTTTCCCTACCGATTTGAAATATTCCATGACCAAGTGGCGGATTCGTCCTCCGAGAAAACCGCTCCCATGCACGATCAACTGTATCTATTTTTATTAATTCGTTTTCTAGATAACTCTGCATTATCCATGCACAAACCGCCGGTTCCGAATTTAGCCAGTCGCATAAAACAGATGCATCATATACATGGACCGCCTTCCACTCCTCCCGATGTTCTGCCTCCCATTCAGTAGTTGATATACGGTATGCCCACACTTTTGGCACCACTAGATAAAATGTAGTATCGGATTTTTCTACTCCAAGCGGATGAGTTGTGCGTTTTTTATAGTCACCGTTAATTTTTTCCAGCGAATCCGAATTTGTTCCGAATTCCCACACACTTTTTCCTTGAGCTACATAAGTCGTTTTCGTTTCGTTTACTACAATTCCATCATATCCTGGTGCCCAGATATCGTCTCCATCTGGAACACGAAGATATGAAAGATCCGAGCATTTACTCTGAATCAAGCGTTTAACGATTTCCGGTAATAATCCCTCCGACTTTTTCTTTTGCTCACTCATCAACCGTTCAAGCATTTTACTCGTGAATAATTTCATAGCTTGTCCCCCGTAAGCAACTTTGCCCCACTTTCAGAATAACATTCTATTGTCAGAGCGCAATTCACATCTTTCTTCTTTTACAAACCCGTGACTTCAAATATTATTTGTTATCTTCTGTTGCTCAATTTTGTTGCTCAGTTTACACCAATCCCAAAGAACTTGTCAAAGAATCCTTTCAGCTTGTCGATCACACCCTGTTTTTTCTGCGCCCGGCCACCGCCGCCAAAACGGGAAACAGGCGGCATCAGCTTGTCAATATCAGTGCCAACAGTCTTGATCTCACCATCCCGGAACGCATTGGCCAGATACTTGCGCGTTTCCTGCTCCTTCAGCTTTTCCTCTTGGATGATCTTTGCAAGTTCTTTCTCTCGCTGTTCGGACACAAAGGTGTTCCACTCTGCCATCACATCATCCACATCGTTGACACCTGCAATAAAGGTTTCAATCAGTTGCTTTTTGCTGCGCAGTTCCGGGCTGGCATCAATTGCCTTACGAATCGTGATGAGCACCTCTTTGTCATCGCAATGGGTGTCATGGTATTTTTTGACCAGCACCAGAATGTAGTCAATGTTGATCTCGACCTGCCGAATCAGCTCCACCTCGAACACCACATCATCCGTGATGTCCTCTTTGGTTTCATCATGCTTCTTATTGCGCCATTCATCTCGCAAGTCCTGATAGCGGCCCAAGTAGTCCTGCAAATCCCGTTCCGAGATCAGCTCGTTGCCCTTGAAATCGTCAAAGGAGGACAGCAGGTTCCGCATCCGCAGCAGTGCGCCAAACAGCACGATAAAATCTTTCTGGTTCTGCTCTCCTACAATTTGCGGCTCTGCCAGCGGAAATTTTTGCGTCAGCGCATCGATCATGTCTGCGTAGCCCTGATGGTATTTTCCCTGCTCGTCCATGTAACCGTGGTAGTAGTCCGCATATTTGCGCAACAAAACGATGCCGCCCGCATTTTTATCTCCAAACAGCGAAATTGCCGCATCCACCCGCTTTTGCAGGTTGCGGAAACAGACGACATTGCCAAAGGTCTTGATGCTGTTCAGGATACGGTTCGTCCGGCTGAACGCCTGGATCAGACCGTGCATCTTCAAATTCTTATCCACCCAAAGGGTGTTCAGGGTCGTGGCATCAAAGCCTGTCAGGAACATATTGACCACGATCAACAGGTCAAGCTCCTTGTTCTTCATGCGGAGCGATACATCTTTGTAGTAATTCTGGAACCGTTCGCCATCGGTCGAGTAGTTCGTGTGGAACATCTCGTTGTAATCCTGAATGGCTGCGTCCAGAAAATCCCGGCTGCTCTGGTCAAGGTTGGAGGTATCTTCCGGGTTTTCCTCGTCTAGAATGCCATCCGTTTCCGCTTCATTGGCTCCATAGCTGTAAATGGTAGCAATGCGCAGCCGCTTGGTTGGGTCTGCCGCCATCTGCTTTTTAAATTCCTGATAATACAGCTTTGCCATCGGCACAGAAGCCACGCAGAAAATCGAATTAAAGCCGCTGACACGCTGCTTCTGCTTGATTTCCTCCACCGCACCACGCTGGGCAGAGGCAACCTCCGCCACATTCGTCAGCAGATTGAACTCATACGATTTGTCTCCCCGATAGGTTTTCTGGTCAAAGTGGTCAAGGATATACTTGGTCACCAGCGAGATACGCTTGGGTGCCATGAACGCTTTTTCCCGGTCGATATCCCAAACCTGTTTATCGTCCATGTCCGGCTCTGCGTCCATCGTCTTGATGTAGTCCACACGGAACGGCAGCACATTCTTGTCGTTGATGGCATCCACGATGGTATAAGTATGCAGCTGGTCGCCAAAGGTCTGTGCCGTGGTAAAATAACGCGGGTCCATAGAAGTTCCTGCGTTGGCCGCAAAAATCGGTGTGCCTGTGAAACCAAACAAATGGTACTTCTTGAAATTCTTGACGATTGCCTTGTGCATATCACCGAACTGGCTGCGGTGGCACTCGTCAAAGATGATGACAACGTGCTTCTGATAGACCTCATGCCCCGGATTCTTCTTGATGAAGGTCGCCAGCTTCTGGATGGTGGTAATGATGATATGTGCTTCCGGGTTTTCCAACTGACGTTTCAGTATCGTGGTGCTGGTGTTGGAGTTTGCTGCACCCTTCTCGAAGCGGTCATACTCCTTCATGGTCTGGTAGTCCAAGTCCTTGCGGTCTACCACGAACAGTACCTTGTCGATATAGGGCAGCTGCGATGCCAGCCGTGCCGTTTTGAACGAAGTCAGCGTTTTGCCGGAGCCTGTGGTGTGCCAGATGTAGCCGCCGCCCTCGATGCTGCCATACTTTTTGTAGTTGTTGGCGATCTCGATGCGGTTCAAAATCCGCTCGGTTGCCGTGATCTGGTATGGGCGCATCACCATCAGCATCTTTTCTGAGGTAAAGATGCAGTACCGGGTCAGAATATTCAGGATCGTGTGCTTAGCGAAGAATGTCCGGGTAAAGTCGATCAAATCGGTCAGCACCCGGTTGTTTGCATCCGCCCAGTAAGAGGTAAATTCAAAGCTGTTGCTGGTCTTTTCCTTTTTCGTTCTGCCGTTCTTGGAGTCCTTGATGGCATTGTAGCGGGTGCTATTGGAGTAGTACTTTGTATTTGTGCCGTTGGAGATCACGAAAATCTGCACATACTCGTATAAGCCGCAGCCTGCCCAGAACGAATCCCGCTGATAGCGGTTGATCTGGTTGAACGCCTCCCGGATGGCCACCCCGCGCCGCTTCAGTTCCACATGAACCAGCGGAAAGCCGTTAACCAGAATCGTCACATCGTAGCGGTTATCATGCCGCGCACCGTCTGCCTGTTTTACCTCGTATTGATTGATGACCTGCAGACGGTTGTTGTGGATGTTCTTTTTGTCGATCAGCGTGATATTTTTGGAACTGCCGTCATCCCGATGCAGCACCTGCACGTTATCTTCCTGAATCTTCCGGGTCTTCTCGGGAATATGCTCGTTGGGGTTGGCAATTACATCACTGAAAAACTGCTGCCACTCTGTATCCGAAAACTGGTAGTGGTTCAGCTCTTCCAACTGGCTGCGGAGGTTGGCAATCAGTTCATCCTCGGTATGCAGCGACAGATAGGTATAGCCCTGCTCACACAACAGCCGGATAAACTCTTTTTCCAGTTCCGCCTCGCTCTGGTAGCTGTCAGAGCGCACCTTGGAGGGTTCATAGGCGGCAACAACAGTATCTTCATTGGTGGCCGCAACGATATTGAAAAAGGACATTTTCACACCCGCCTTTTACTCATACAAACCTGCTTCTTCTCGTTCTACTCGAATATCTCGCAGTTTTCTTCCCTGATAAAGCCAATGCACCGGCCCTTGTAGCGGATAGGTCGTCTGCATGATTTTTTGAGCCAATGCAGAAAGTGAATAGGTTTTACCCTGATACTCAATTTGCCTATCATCTTTTACTACGGCTACAACCTCAGGATGATTTTGCAGCACGACCTCTGCCCCCATTGGAATACCACATTTAATAAATGAGAATGGGGCTTTGCGTTCTTTTGCTTCTTCCTGAATTTCAGCCGCAACTTCTTCGTCTGCAATCTCATGGCCTTCCGGGGTAAGGCGCTGCAGTTTGTCCATTGTGCCGCTTAATTTTGCAATGCTCTCCAAAAGCGCATAAGCATCCTCTTTTGTCATTGCATAAAACTCTTTTGTTCTTGTCTTGCCATCGAACGTATCAATAGCGCGCAAATCAGGATTCAAACGGTCAATCAGGCTATGCAGTTCTTTATCTTGCAGCGGAGCCGAAACATCATAAGTAGCATATACCCGGAACGCAAATGGGATGCACTCGCTCCTATTCAACTGTTTCAGGCGATTCTCGATATTGGTCGCATAGCCGATTTTTACATAATCCGGAAAAGAGGGATTTGTCAGGATATAAATTACACCAGCCTTTTTTGCTGCACTCACGTTGCAGCCACCTCCTTAAACGTCAACAATTTATCTCTGTAATATTCATACTGCTTTTGTCTTGCTTCAATCTCTGCCGGCAGGCCACTGGTCAAATCATTGCAGATTGTATCAAAACGGTCAAGAATCTCCACAATATATTTTTGCCGTTCCTGACTCGGAAGCGGAATTTCAATTCGGTTCAAATTCTTCTGGTTCAATTTAGGCTGTGCTCCACCTGAAATATAAGAAGATAAGTCGATCGAATTTAAATAAAATTCAATAAATCTTCTAGTTTCATAACAATCAAACTTCAGAACATGCGCATGATTATTGACCCAGTTCTTTCCAGAAATTGAAAACGCAATTGGCGTACTCCTTGCCAGAAGATTTGCCCCGTCCTCCGACACAAGCAAGTAATCACCGTCAAAGATATAATCCTTTACATAGTCCACGATACCAGAAGCCCCATAATACGGGTATTCTCCCGCTTCACGTTTTCCGCTTGTCACAGGCTTACGCATACTGTCGCAATTTTCAGCAATATCTTCAAGCGTAACAACCGCATAGCCAAACACATACTGCAAGAGCTTAATCAGTGCTCTGCTCTGCTCTGCTCTGCTCTGCTCTGCTCTGCTCAAAATTGTGTTGCCGGTTTCTGCAAATGTCAAGAGCTTATCCCGGTAATACTCGTACTGCTTCTGCCGGGCTTCCATCTCGGCTGGCAAACCAATATTGAGGTCGGAGCATATCTTCTCAAAGTTGTCCAGCACCTCGACAATTCGGTTTTGCACATCGAGGGGCGGAACTGGCACAACCACCCTCTCCACCGCATTTGTATTAAATTGCTGCTGTCCGCCCTTTGAAACCAGCTTTTCAGCCTGTCTCCAGTATTGGTTTGATTTAGAAAAATGCCAATAATATCTATTCGAAATTTTACTATTATCAAGTTCTATCTTTATCAAAAATGAAGCATATACAGCCGGGCTATTATCTGGCACATAGAGTGTTTTTCCATAAGTTGCACCTGTTCGTGCAAGAAGTAAATCGCCCTTTTTTACAAGGTACTTTTTGCTCTCATCATTTAGGAGTATGTACTTGGCTCCCTTTGGCTTCATCGTACCATCTTCAGCGATATCTGTGATGCGCAAGAATCGGGTATCTCCATGCTCCTGCGCTTTATCTGTATAGCCATAAGAGAATTTTGCAATATCCTTCAGCGGTAACAGTTGTATCCTACTTTCAAAAGTTAATAGCTTATCTCTATAATAGCTGTATTGTGCCTTTCTGGCTGTAAGCTCTGCTGTGAGTTGCCTCTGAAATTCTACAACACTTTCAGTATAGATATCCAACATACGGACAATTTCACGCTGAATCTCAATAGGAAGTCGTGGAAACTGGAATTTTGCAAATTTCTTCATATCAACTGATGCAAAATTCCCCTGATTTAAGCACTCTTTACAGTACTCGTCCAACTTAAAGCAGTAGTAATAAAGAAATTTAGGGTCATAATCATCCTTATATTGTTCCTTTACCATCAAATATGTAAATCTCTGATTTGCAATTGATGGCACTGTAATTAACGCATGCTCTCCAATTGTTGCTGACGTAGCAACAATAATAGAGTTTTCCGGGAAAGGGTCACCCTTTATCGCATTTATGGAAACGTACTGCATAGCATGGTCGAGAATACCGCCATTCTCCCGAATGTCTTCCATACGAAACCATGGTACTGTTCCATTTTCCCAAAAGTTCTTTTCTTTTTTTGATGGCGTATACCCATTACGTGTATTGAATATCTCCGACAATGGCTTGTACTCTACACCATCCGGGCAAAGTTTTTGAATCAAATCGTCCAGCTTACTCATTTGTTTTATTCTCCATCCAGTTCATCATTCCATCCAAGTTCACGAATCTTTTGCAATATTTCTTCGCTATTTTTTATTAGTGTCTCGTTATTTTTTACATTATCCAATATTCCAATAACTAATCTCTTCAAGGCACTATACTTTTTCAAGCTTGTTTCTTCGTCTGAATTTCCATGAACGACTTCACTCAGTTCGCTAAACAGCCTATATCCCTTTTCTGAGAATTCTTTTGGAATGATATGACACTTTTTATCAACTTCCTCCAGCGACTGTTTGAATGGGCGCCTTTTTCCTTTTTGCCCTATCAAGTTTATATTTTCATTTTGCGCCACTTGATATGTAATGCCTTCCATGATTTCTCTTAAGTAGACAATTGCTCCTGCTCCAAGCCCATCACTAAAGGCCCTATCCGCCTTATCCAAATACTCCGTATATTTTCCGTATGCACCATGTGAAATTGAAACATTCTCTGGAAGTTTTTCTGTCCTTTTCAAGATTCTTACCCAAACCGTAGTATCTGTAACTTCATTCCTACTTTCCACCAAATACCAAATAGGAACAGTTGTTGCACATCGGGGGCATTTCAACACACAATCGATACTTACCAAATAATTTGTGACACCGATACATGCTATTTTAGCTTTATCTCCCATTGAAAAGGTTAAATCGCTTCCACAGTTTTTACAGTAAAAGGCCCTGCAAACAACGCCTACGTCTAATCTTTGCTGTCCACCACACGGGAGTTTCTTTTTCAGAAATCCATCGACTTGTTGGAATTCCAAGCTAGGTTCCTTTGATAATACATCTGACAGGCGCATTTTTTATTCCTCTATGTCAAGTTTCACTATTTTCCACCAAATATCTGTCAAAATCGCTCTGATACAGCCGATCCTGCACCACACGATACTTTTCAAACTCCGTTTCGGCGTGCATTTTTGCCAGCTGCGCCGAGATTTTGCCTGCATCTTTCAGCACTTTCAGATCATCTGCCTGCAAATAGATGTCCAGCCGCTTGGCCCAGTCCTCCATGGTCATAGGGATATGACGGCGGGCACGGTTCTCGGCAAGGTCGAGGTATGCCGAAACGATCAGCTCCATGGATTTCATTTCATCTTCGGTCAGGTAGTTTTTCGCCACGGAAACATCGCTCTTTTTGATTTTGCCGTTGGGAGCATCCTTCCATGTGTGAAGCCCCATGTGCGGCTTTTCAGCATCGGCACGCTCATAGATCAGCTCTGCCGCCGTATGGCGATGCACAGCATAGTGCATCTTGTTTTGCACCTTTGCAAAGAATTCTTTTGTGGTCAGTGCGTTGCGGTCATAATCCAGCGATGTAGCGTAAATGTCAGTAAGTTTCTGGTAGAAGTTGCGCTCCGAAATGCGAATTTCACGGATACGCTCCAACTGCTCTTCAAAGTATTTCTTGGTCAGGACTGTGCCGCCGTTTTTCAGGCGTTCCTCGTCCATTGCCCATCCCTTGATAGTGTACTGCTCCACGATCTGGTTCGCCCAGACACGGAACCGCACCGCCCGCTGGTTGTTCACCTTGAAGCCAACCGCAATAATCATTTGCAGATTATAGTGGTTCACGCTGCGAGTAACCTGTCGGCCACCCTCATTTTGAACTATTCGGAATTTCCGAATAGTTGCCGCTTCGTCCTGCTCATGGTCGGCATAAATCTTTTTGATATGCTCATTGATGGTCGGAAGCCCCACATCGTAAAGGGTCGCCATCATCTTTTGCGTCAGCCAGATGTTTTCATCCTCGTAGCGCATCTCGATGCTGTCTTTGTCCTCGCCCGTAGAGGCAACAAAGGTCAGGTATTCCGCCGCAGAAGAACGTACCAATGCAGAATCTTTCTTTTTGTTTTCCATCTTAGCCCTCGATTTCTGCCACGATCTGGTCAATGGCAGCCCGCAGTTCGTTTTCTCGTGTTACGATTTGTGCAATTTCAGCGTTCAACTTCACAATGTCGATCTTCTCACGGGTGTCCTTAGCCTCCACATAAGTAGAAACCGACAGGTTATATTCATTTCCCTGCACCTCTGCATACTCCGCAAGGTGAGAAAAATGGGCTTCTTCTGCCCGCTGTGCAAAGGTGTCCACTATTTTGTTGATGTTCTCCGGGGTGAGTTTGTTGTTATTGGTCACCTTGACGCACTCGGAAGAAGCATCAATGAACAGCACCTTATTATCCGTTTTTCCCTTTTTCAGCACCATGATGCAGGTGGCAATACTAGTCCCAAAGAACAGGTTGCTCGGCAACTGAATGATGCAGTCAATGAAGTTATTGTCCACCAGATACTTGCGAATTTTCTGCTCTGCGCCACCACGGTACATGATGCCGGGGAAGCAGACGATTGCAGCCGTACCGTTGGAAGCCAGCCATGCCAGCGAGTGCATGATAAACGCCAAGTCCGCTTTGCTCTTCGGAGCCAGCACACCAGCCGGAGCAAAACGCGGGTCATTGATGAGCAGCGGATTCTCGTCACCGGCCCACTTGATGGAGTACGGCGGGTTCGATACGATGAGTTCAAACGGTTCATCATCCCAGTGCTGCGGATTTGTCAGCGTATCCTCACAGGCAATGTCGAATTTGTCAAACTCGATGTCATGCAGGAACATATTGATGCGGCACAGGTTATACGTTGTGATGTTGATTTCCTGCCCGAAGAAACCATTGCGCACGGCGTCCCGTCCCAGCACTTTTTCTGCCTTCAGCAGCAGCGAGCCAGAGCCGCAGGCCGGGTCATATACCTTGTTGATTTCCTTCTTGCCTACGGTGCCCAGCCGGGTCAGAAGCTCCGAAACATCGGCAGGCGTAAAAAATTCGCCGCCGGACTTGCCCGCATTGCTGGCGTACATGGTCATCAGGTATTCATAGGCATCGCCAAAGGCATCAATGTCATGCTCTTTCACATCGCCAAGGTTCATATCTGCCACGCCGTTCAGCAGTTTCACGAGCTTCTCATTGCGCTTGGCAACGGTCGCACCCAGCTTATTGCTGTTGACATCGTAATCATCGAACAACCCTGCAAACTGCCCCTCGGAGGAGCTGCCCTTTGCGGATTCCTCAATGTGCCGGAACACCGTTTCCAACGTTTCGTTGAGGTTTTCATCGTTGGCTGCTTTTGCACGCACATTGCAGAACAACTCACTGGGCAGGATGAAGAACCCTTTTTCCTGTACCAGCCCTTCCCGTGCCTGCTCTGCCTCTGCATCAGGCATATCCTCATAGCGGAAGTCCGGGTTGCCTGCATCAATTTCGCCCTGATTGATGTAGCTGGCAATGTTCTCCGAAATATAACGGTAGAACATCGTACCGAGAACGTAGCTCTTGAAATCCCATCCGTCCACTGCGCCGCGCAGATCATCCGCTATCGCCCAGATTGCACGGTGCAGTTCTTCGCGTTCCTGTTCTTTTTTGGTGTCTACCATTTTTATTTCCTCCATCAAATGCGGATTCCCGCATTGTTTTCTTTCATTTTAATATAGCAAATGTACCACTATTGGTACATCATGGTGTTTTTTCTAAAAAGGATATACTTTCCCTTTATACTATCCTAGTAAAGCGTACCACAGCTTTTCCGTGATTGCAAGCCGATAAAAATTTCTATTGCATTTTTCGGGGTCGAATTATCACTTATATGTACAGACCCCCGCCAACATCCGCTGGCGGGGGTCTACTATGCTTACAGTTCTACGCTGTTCTGCCTGTTCTTCTTCTGGCTTCTATCCGCGGTCTGCTCCTGCCCCCTCATAAGCCCAATGACCTGCTGCATTTTTTCGGCACCGAAATAGTTCCATACTCGCCTGAAATCACGTTTCATCGCATAGAGCT
>OLOR01001961.1_pt1 | contig 17297 bp, 8 predicted proteins | sample 1672521 | NCBI WGS metagenome assembly OLOR01 (sample SAMEA3136695, study PRJEB25190) | human gut metagenome | biome: human gut; feature: human-associated habitat; material: faeces | place: Austria | collected 2013
TTCCCCATGCCATTCTCTCCTTATTATTTAAATATAAAAAAAGGGCGTACTTTCGGAAGGTTACCCTCCAAAAGAACGCCTTTGTTCATGCAGGTATTATAGCAACCGACATGGTCTTTGTCAACTTTTTTTTCCACGTACAGACCGCTTTATCTGCCGGCAGAGCCGACGCACCCACAGCCGCTCCTCCTCTGTCACCGGTTCATTTCCATAGCTTGCCCTCAGGATCAGTTCCTGAAGCCTGCTGCCATCTTCCTCCGTGAATGCAGGACAGAACTCTCTGATAAAGCGAATCGTGCCGCCGTCTGCCGCCGTGCAGTCCTTCGACATGCCCTTTTTGTACAGAATACGACAGATATAGCGATAAATCGCTCTCACCGCGGCTGCCGGTTCTTCTCCCGTTCCGTAACGGGCCCTGTGTATGGCACGGATCTTTATTCCGCTTCCAAGAATAAGCATCAGCGCACACAGTACAGCGCATAACTTCAGAATATCTGCAATGTGTCCTGTGAACCAGCCGGCAATACGGACTGCAAAACCGGATACGCTGATTTCTTCCTCTTCCTTCTCCGCCTTCGGTTCCTCCGGAACACTGTCACTCTGCTCTTTTTCTTCCGTCTGGTCAACAAATTCTGTTTCCATACCCGGTGTCACTTCCACCGGAGTCCATCCGAGAAACGGCTGATAAATCTCCACCCAGGTATGTGCATTGTCATCCTCCAGAACGGCGGTATAAGTCTGGTCAGCATTTTCCGAAAAAAGCTCCTGTGGTGCCACATATCCCACCACATAACGCGCCGGAACGCCAAACATACGGAACATCATCGTCGCAGCAGCCGCAAAATGCATACTGTAGCCTTCCTTTGTGTCATAGAGAAAAGTCTCCACAAAATCCTGGCCGTCCTTCAGCTTGTCCGTATCTGTCTCATAGCTGCAGTCACGAAGAAGTCTTTTTACCACATACTGACGAATCTCTTCATACTCATCTGCAACTGCCCAGTCCGGCAGCTCTGCACCCGTCTCAGATTCTCCCCAGTGATTCTCTTCCTTTGCTTCCGCGCATTCCTTCTTCAGCCTTTCAAGCCCTTTTTCGGGTATCTGAAGATCATAGGTACTGCAGAAATTCCGATACGATTTTTCCGTATCATTCAGCACACCGGAAGCATCCTTTCCGTCCCGGTAGCTTTCCAGGATTTCTTTGGCACTGCTTCTCCAGTAACAGGAAAAAATATCGTCCTGCCTGCTCTGCCCGCAAACTGCCCCATCCCCGTTGCTGATCTGATATGCATCATTCAAAAAAGCATCATATGGAACATACGTGTACTCCGGGTTGGCATTCAGGTTCTCTACTGTGATCTGGTTCACTGCACTATCCGACTCCCCGGTATTCTCTCCTGACGACTGTTTCTCATAATACATCGTCCTCAAAAAAGGAAGATTCTGTATATAGATTGAGGAATCCCCGTCTGTTTTCCAGACAGCCGCTACATTCTGAAAGTTTTCCTCCGCTCCCGGCTCAAAACTGTTCCCTGTATAAGTCTCACCGATATATCCTCTCAGATAGACCGTCTCCGAAGGTCTCTGCACACTGGTCACTTTCAGGGCATCCACCCCGGTAAAAAACACACCGTCTGTCGTTCCGAGTTCTCCGTTGTCCACCCCTCCGGCGATTCCTTCCAGAGAGAGCTGCAGATTTCCCCCTGAAATCTTCGGTAGAAAACTCCACAGAGACTGCAGGAGCCGATTCTGTATTCTTGTCGTGCCTCTTTGAATTGCCGGAATCTCCACTCCTGCCAATGGCATGGAAATACACCATGACGGGACAGATACTACCACAGCAGCAAGAAGTGCCGTCAGCCCCGCTTTCCATCCACAGAAATAACTCCGCCCTGCAGTAAACAAAAGCAGAATGCTCATTGCCAGAAAATACATCCAGAGATTTCCCGGTCTGCCTCCGGTGATCATCATCAGCGCGACCAGCGGAAACAGTATGGAAAGAATCAGAAGCCAGTTTCTCCTTCTGACAATTCCAGCCCCCAGAAGCCCCGTCACCGGAAAAAGTACAGGCAGCCAGAAGCTCACCATATCACCGCTTTCATATGCTCCATACAGCCTCATGTTTCCATGATAGACCTGATTGATCCTGCTCATCACAAAATCAGCTGTCTGATAAAAGCCTGCGGTGATTCTGTTCTGCAGCACAAAACAGACTGCCATGTAAAGGATCACAATTGCAAGAAAACCATAGATTCTTTTCGAATCCAGCCTTCTGTCCGCATAAAACCAGCTGAAAAACAGGCTGAACAGAAAAATCCCCGGTATCAGAAGCCACAATCTCTCATCCCTTATCGAAAACGCTGAAACCAGACTTCCGGCAAGAACTCCGACCGCCCCAAAAAGCACCAGAAAAGACAGAAACATTCCACCTTTCTCTGTCTGCTTCTTTTCTGACTGAGGAACATACCCTGAATCCAGGATAAGCACCTCCATATTGTTCTGTTCCTTCTGTGTCTGTTTTTTTCTCATAAACGTCCTTCACCTTCCGGAAAATATCGCTGTATCCGTCCGTCCATCGTGATTCTGACACCGCCATGCTCCGGCACCAGGACATTGTCGGATATTCCCTGACAGATTCCCGGAATACACTCCAGTGCCTGATAAAAAGCTTCTCTTCCGTTCACCTCGAAATGCAGGGCTTCCTTCGTTCCCTTTTCCATCCAGACATATTCAAACAGCTGCTCTTTCTCAACCAGCGCATTTCCCAGAGATGCCGCAAGATCCAGAAACTCATCCAGCTGATCCGGTGTTGTTTTTTCTTCCGTCCCGTCCGATGTATCCAGATAAACACTGACCATCCTTCCGGCCGGCATACTGAATTCCTTTACAAGAAGTTCATCTTCCTTGGCACTGAGCTTCCAGTGGATATTTTTGAGCATATCTCCCTGATGGTAATATCTCGTATCAAAAATCTCCTGACTGTCCGTACCTGCCCTGGCTGCATTTTCGTTGTCTTCCTCTTCCCCGTAAAATCCCTGTACTGTTTCCTCGTCCATCGGATGGATCCTGGGGATGACTGCGATTGTCCTGGCAAGAGAAGGAATCCTGATCTTTGCCGAAAAAAGTCCAAGATAGTCGAATACTCTGAGTTCTGTCACACCGACTCTGAAAAAACCGCAATGTACCGGTTCCAGAAAAATCTGCCACGAATCCCTGCTCTTTCTGTCTGCCGCAGTGTGCCGGATGATCCTGCCTGCGCCTGTGACATCCATCACGATCTGGATATCTCCGACCGGAAAAACCGTCGAGTTCTCGATCTCAAGAATAAATTTTTCCCGCTCGCCTCTGGTGACTGCAGAACTTTCCGTCTTCGCCGATACGCGAAGCTTTCCCGCCACATACCATACACCGGCTGCCATACACACTGCAAAAAGAAGCTCAAAAACCAGCAGAAAAAAAGCAAACTCTCCCCTGCCGGCTGCTGCCGCCCACAATGTAGCCAGCACCAGTACCATATATATGATTTTACTTTTCATACCTTATCTCTCCGGCCGCGGCTGTCTGACAGATTTCAGGATCTCCCCGATGATTTGCTTCTGGTCTCCCTGACTTAACTTCGCCCTCGCACTGCATTTGAGACGATGCACTGCAGCCGCTGGAAAAACCTCCGCCACATCCTGCGGCAGTACAAATGTACGGTCCTGCATATATGCACTGGCTTTTGCCATCCTGGTCACTGCTATGGCACCACGGGTACTCAGTCCCAGAGACACCAGTTCATGTGAGCGCGTTGCATTTACAAGATCCACGATATATCGACAGACCGTCTCATGGACAAAAATCTCCGAGACTTCTCTCTGCATCCGGACGAGATCATCCGCACTGATCACAGCCTTTACATCCTTCATTGCCCCAAAGCCGGACTGCTTCATCAGAATCTGCACTTCATCCTGAATATCCGGATAGCCCATCTCAATACAGATCATAAAACGGTCCAGCTGAGATTCCGGAAGTCTCTGCGTTCCGGCAGACCCGATCGGGTTTTCTGTCGCAATGACGATAAACGGATCCAGAACATTCCTTGTCACACCATCTACGGTAACCGTTCCTTCCTCCATAACCTCAAGAAGCGCAGACTGCGTCTTGGCAGAAGTTCGGTTGATCTCATCTGCAAGAAACAGGTTGCACATCACCGCTCCGGGCTGATAGACAAATGCCTCTTTTTCCTTGATAAACATGGAAAATCCGACAATATCCGACGGCAGTACGTCAGGAGTAAACTGAACACGGTTCTGTGTCAGGTTCATTGCCCTTGCAAAAGCAAGTGCCATGGAGGTCTTGCCGACCCCCGGGATATCCTCGATCAGAATATGACCGCCCGCAAGAATCGCCGTCATTACCTGACGGATACATTCATCCTTGCCGAAAATCACCTTACGGACCTCTCTCATGATCTCTTCTGTTTTTTTATTTTCCATTTTTCACTTTCTCCTGTCTTTCTCAGTATCATCACGATTCACGCTGACCCTGGGTCAGAGTGCTTTTATCCTTTTTTCTTCTTATCATGGTGCCTCTTTATGAGGATCAGTAAAATGATCACACCTTCTGTCACTGCCACACCTGCCATCATAAACAGGAACCATGGCCATACATCTACCACTCGCTTCACCATTGCCGCCGGACGGATCTGCGAAACTGTTTTTGCCTTCTCCTCCCCTGTATACGGCACACGGTGTCCTCTCACAAGAAGGCGGTGTGTATTGACAGCATACGGTGTGCAGGTGACAAGCGTCACATAATCCTTTCCTTCCACAATATCCAGATCCGAAGTATCCTCCGGATCGACCACCTTGATCTGATCAACTTCATACGCAAGTACCTCATCCAGCACATGAATATAAAACTGATCTTTTTTCTGTACTTTGTCCATATCTGTAAAAAGCTTGGCATCCGGAAGTCCTCTGTGCCCTGTCAGCACACTGTGTGTGCTCTCTCCTCCCAGCGGAAAAGAAGTCTCCGGAATGTAGCCAACTCCCTTGGCCAGAACATCCTGTGATGTACCTTTATATATAGGAAGATTTACATTGATCACCGGCACGGTCAGATAGCCGATCACATCTCCGATATCCAGCATATCCACATGACTGGTGCCTGTCTGCTGCTCACCGATGGCATCCTGGGTAACTGCATTTCCAAGCTGTTCATTATACTGCTGCATGGCTTCCTTTACCGCATCGATCTTTTCTTCATCCATGTCTTTAATCTCATCATTGTACTCCGTGATTGCCTGCGAAGCATGCTTCTGCGCGAGTATATTGCTGATAGTCGGATATAATGCGAGCGAGATTCCCGCAAAGATCAGGATCATACTGAAAATCGTCGTCAGCCTTGGTTTCTTCATGACCTGTAGTTCCTTTCCCTGTGATAGCCGGGGCTTTTGAACCCTGCCTCTCATTTGTCTTATATGAAGCGGCCTGAGCTGTTTTTCAGACATCTGCATATAAGGCAAATAAGACACACTCACACTCTGCCTTACGGCAGAGTGACGAGTCTGTCCTGTAGGATTTATTCAAAAAGAGAATTTATGGTAGCTAATTAATGAATTCATGTAACTGTTCAGTACCCTCACAGTTACGAGTCAAAATGCTATTTAGTCGTTCCTCAGTTCTTATTTCACAGTTTTCTTTCTGGATGCGCCGATGATCAGAACACCTGCGAATGCAAGGGCAACACCGAGAGCTGTGATAGCGATTGTACCCATACCACCAGTTGTTGGGAGAGTAAAGCCTGTTTTGTTGATGATAGTTTCTGTGTGAGTTCCGTTAGAAGAGCTATTATTCTCTTTGTCTGTGAATTCTGTCTTTATAACTTCATGTTTCACAAAAGTTTTCACATTGTTTTCATCTGTAACCCATTTATCTTCTGTAGTTGTCCTATATTCAATATTTAATTTAACTTCAACCGGTGCTTTCAGAAGATTGTATCCCTTGTTTGTCTTTGTCTCTACCAGATAGTAAGTTCCATTTGCAAGACCACTCTGAGAAACATTACCGTTTTCATCAGTTGTTAAAGGAGCCTCATTAATTTTGAGCCATGCTTTAGTGGAATCAAGTCCTAATGCTTTTGCATCATCTCTAGTTATTGCACCAGTAGTATCTTCTGGCACTTCTTTGTAAAGATCAAATTGTACACCTTCAAGTGGGGTACCATCTGCTTTCTCTGCTTTCTTTACTACCTGCAGTCCGAAGGTATATACAGTTGTTGTATTCTTGATAGAATCTTTTCCTGGCACTCCTGGTTTATTCGGGTTATCTGGATCATCCTGTCCCGGAAGAATCTTGTTGGAGTATTCCAGCTTTGCGCTGTTCGTGTTACCAGCTGTTGATGTAACTGCTGTGCTAAGAAGTTTTGCATTATATGTGATTACAAGCTGTTGTCCTGCATAAGCAGCCATTGTTGTTGTTTTGAATGAAATTTTGAATCCTTTTCCATTAGTTGTATCTTTACTAATTGTGTAATTTGTATCTTTTGTCAGAGATGTTTCTCCATATTTTACTGCTACTGAATCAATATCATCTTCCAAATTTGTAGGTGTATCAGTAAGTGTGAATTCTTTTAATTTAGTAATATTGGATGGTACATCTACTGTGATCTGGTATGGTACCATATCACCTACATTGTAATCTGTTTCCTGTTTCCAATCACCTGATGTTCTGTCCTTCACCTGTTTGGTCATGTCAGGTTTTTCGTTGGTTACAGGAAGTGTAATATTTGCCGCTGGATCATTATCTCCATACTTGATTGTACCATTAGCATTAACAGTAAACTGATATGCTGTAGCACCATCCATGATATATCCATCATTGCCGCCACGGTCAGTCTCGATAAATCTGTATGTACCCTGTGAAAGACCATTTACAGTAATCTTACCTTCTGCGTTTGTTTCAAGTGATAAATCAGAGTTATCACTTTCATTTTTTTTAACATCCGTCCATCCAGTGCCATTCTTTTTTTGAAGTACAAATTTTACACCACTCAGAGGTGTGTTATTATTTCCTTTTTTCTCTAATGTCACGCCACCATAAGTTGTCTTATTCTTAGGGTAAACATGTACGTCATATAACCAGCTGTCACCGCTTACCGTTGTCATCGGGATAGATACCAGGAATGGAGCTGCCGGAGTGGTAACTTTATCAGGAGTTGATGTCTCGATTACTACATAAAAACCAACAGCAAGATTTTCAAATTTTACAATTCCATCATTATTTGTTTTCTTTTCACTAATTGTTATCTTTACTTTCGAATTATCAATCTTTCCATCTGAAAGATAAGACCCTACCTTTGGAAGATCTGTCGGATTTGTACTGTAATAATTTGTCAGGTCATCAGCATTTGCTACTTTATAAAGAGTAAATCCTGCACCTTCAAGAGGTTTTGCATCGGGTGATGGCACATTGCTCGCATCAGATGTTTCTCCTGTTCCCGGTTTACCGCTATTACCATTATACTCATACTTATGGATTGTCAATGATCCTTTCAGTGATGTATCAATTGTAGCAGCAGTCATTTTCGGTGTATCTGTCCCTTCTGCTGCAAATGCAGTTGCTGACATGCTGCCCAGCATCATTGCACCGGCAAGGAGACCGGCAAGGAGTTTTTTGAATTTCTTCATACTCGTTTCCTCTCTTTCTCTTTCTTCATTTCCTTTTTCATTTGTTTTTTAAGATACCTGTGGATTGTTTCGTGCATTGCACGCCACAACCCTGGTATCATATATTGAATCATCTGTCTGCTTCTTCAAGCGGTCAGGAAGTTTTGCCCTCCTTTCTCCGCTTTTGTAACAACAGATACATGATTATCGCAGTTCCGGCGATGATCGCACCGGTAAAGCCAAGGATCAGTCTGCTCCAGCTTCCTGTTGCCGGCAGCTGGAATTTTGCCTGATTGGCAACCCGAATCGTTATGGTATTATCTGAAATCTTATCAAACACATCAGTTCCATCTACTGTGATGGAATTTCCTATTCTGTTGATCACAACAGTGATCGGTGATTTCAAAAGATTGTATCCTTTCGGAGCTTTTGTTTCTGTGATCCGATAGGTTCCATCTTCAAGATCTTCAAATTTTGCAGATCCAAGTTCTCCATTTCCATTGATACCACCCGTTATAACAGTCTGTGCTGTAAAGGCAGGATCAGTTCCATCGGCAGTCAGTTTTTCAAGCTTAAATTCTGCCCCGGCAAGTTTCTCCTGATTCTTTCCTGATGTTCCTGCCTTTATCTTCAGAATCTGAATGCTTGTCTTTGACGGCTGATAGGTATTGGTAATCGTTGCAGAACCATTATTATCTTCCCCAATAGAGATTCCTGAATCACTATTGGGATTAGCATAATCATAAGAAACCTTAAACATACCAGCGTCCGCGAACTCGATGCTGCCTCTATTTTCCACAGGTGTTACTGCTGTCACATTCCCAGCTGTATCTTTTGTCAGTTTTACCTCAACAATCCGATATTGGTATTGAACCCGCTTTTCAAGTGTATAGTCCACATATTTATCCAGGTCTTTAAATGAGGTTTTCCATTCATTAGTGTAAATGTTATATGTCAGCCCTGTATAAATGCTGTTGTTATATTTTACTGCCGCCCATGTGTCTGTATCTGACGACCTTCTCTGCAGCTGGATGTAAATCTCATCTGGAAGTTTTCCTGTATAAGTTTCACCTGCTGCTGTTTTCCAGAATTTTTCCACAGACAGATTTACCTTTGGTTTTTTCGTATTCTTAAATACTACTTCTGCCTGTGATTCTTCTCCCGTTGTATTTGCTGGTTTGATATATCCCTGAAGTACGGTCGTTCCGACTTTCTGCTGCACTTGCACTCCATTCAGCTTCAGCAAAATACTGTCGAGGGTGGAGCCATCGGTCGGTGTTATCTCTTCGATCGTAAAGAAGGTTCCGATCGGAATTCCTGTAATCGTATAGGATTTATTGGCGTTCAGAGATATTTCCGGTACTTCAATCGGCGTTGTCTCCAGTCCTGCACCACCCACATTGGTAAATGTAAGTTTAAATCTATAAGTACCATCCAACTGATCTGTCGGATATGCAGCTTCTTTCTTGATTGTCAGTGAACCTGTCTTAACTTTGTTGTAAAAGACTGCCTTCAATTTGGTTAAAGTCGTAGTATCATCCGGATTCGCATAGGAACGGAATACGAAGGTATCCTCCGGTACTTTTTCTGAAGTATTCTCTGAAGATTGTTTTGTTGGTCTATTTCCATTATACTTGTTATTTTCCTGAGGGTTCTTTCCTTCGGCATCAACAATTGAAACTCTATTTTCTGTTCTTCCATCATTGACAGAAAGCCCTGTCACCTTATTGAGGCTGAGGCTGCTCTCGCTTCCATTTGTTACAGTGTTTCCTGTTCCCATGGAATTCACCGCCTGTCCATTCTCAAACATGGTCCAGGTCGTATCAAACAGATTTGGATCGACTTCTTCTTTCAGGTAAATATAACTGCCTCGACGGAACTGATCCTTAAATGTAATGGTTTCCTTATCCCGCAATACAAAGCTTCCATCATCCTCAATTGCATAGGCTCCTGACTTTGCAGAAGAAGTGTACACCGCACCTTTGGGATTCTCCAGATTACCTGATTTGGCTGAACCATAGTCCGCAATATCATACTGCTTCGTCACAAATCCAGTAGAAGCTGTCAGTTCTGCCATCGGACGGAATATAAAATCCTTCAGATAAATATTTCTTGGATAGTTATAACCAAAACGGATTTTTTTCAAGTTGCCAAAGCCTTTAATTCCTGACAATTTTGTGAGATCCAGTTTTACAGTTATCCACTGTTTGCTTGCAACGGAAACAGTACCATAAGTTCGTCCGGAAAGAGTTTCCTTATCCAGACAGCCCGCTGTATTACCACTTGAATCTTCCAATTGCAGATACATATTTGACAGTGATGGTGTGTCATCGTGATCGTAATAGAACTTAAATTCCAGATACTGCATATTGGAAATATCTACCGGACTGTTTAAAGTCAGTACTCCATATCGCTGTGACCGATAAGTACTTTCCGGATCCTGTTCTTTCGCATACCAGTGAACAGAAGCTGATCCCTCTTTTGTAGCCTTTTCAAATATATTACTGGTATGTGCCGGGGCAACGTTGTAATCCAAATCACGGATTTTCACCGGTTCTGTTGTTGTCGCTGAAGCAGCTGTTGTTCCATAATGTGTTGCAAGATTCTTTATTGTAAAATCAAACAGGTCTGTATCTTTGAATAAGTTTTTGAACAGATCATTTACATCTGTAGTGTCCACCTGTTTCTCCACCTGAAGCTGGTTCTCATCCGGGAAGTTGAAGGTAACCTTCATATTAGATTCCCACATACCACGCTCCATATAGAACATGGTAAGTATATGTTCATCTGTATTCGATCCAGAAAGTTCAACTTTACTATGTGTATCAGTTCCCTCAACGGAAGAACCCTGGCTTACTTTTGTCTTACTAACAGTAGCTGATTTTTCAGTTGAATTCCCACTAAAATCAATCTTACCTGTTACCTTGCCATGCGCACCACCAACATCCAGTGCCAACTTGCCATCCACATACACCCATACATCATCATCACCTGAAAATGTAAACTGTATCGGAAATTCAGTCTTTCCATCACTGGCTGTTACTTTTCCATCATCAGTCAGGCGGAATTTAAATTCCAGTTTTGTACCAAATCCATAATTGTAATTACCGGCAGAACAAGCTTTCGTATTCTCATTAAACGGGAAAAATCCATGTGTATCTTTACGTGAACTAGAACTGTCGACATTCCTTGACCATTCCTGGTTTCCGGTATCTTGAAGATAATATTCTCCCGAAGCACTATCTTTTCGCATTGCCAAAGTAGTATCTGCACTGTCAAAATACCAGTAATCTACATTCGCCGTGTTGTTATCGTTACATTTATTTCCATTAATATCAAGCTTCTGTTTGGTAAATGGAAACGCAACATTATTATAAATCTTTCCAAGAACTGTATTTTTGCTGTTTGTTCCCGTCAGAAAAGATTCATTAAAATGCGGTTCCTGTGCACTTCCTCCGTATGCCATAAGGTTTCCATTATTAAGCTTATCCGATACCAGTCCCTGTGCCGCGGAATCGTAATACGTACCTTTTCCATCGGCATTTAATGCTGAGTTATTGGTTGACATGAAACCATTCTCATTGCTACTGTCATATCCATATAAATTCAGCGTATCTGCGATATTTGAAAAAGGATTACTCCATATATTCGGCTGAAAATGCCCTGTATAAATCGGTATTCTAACATTGTTAGATCTATAGTAATCACTCAATGCCTGATCAAACTGTCGAAATGTTACATAATTTCTCTGTGATCCACCTTTTTGATCTCCCGGAGTATAAGTATTTCTGTTGTTTCCGTTCAGTTCATAGTCTGTATAATAATCATAAAAGGTAGAATCTACATACAGAGTATTATTATTTCTGGTAAAAGTACTCGTATCAATATCAACAACAGGATTATTTTTATTTTTACCTTTGCCGCTCTCTGCATCGCGGAGGCTGCCTTTCTCGCCCCAATAACCGCCACGGTTGCCGCCTTTGTAAATCACATCGTCGCTGTCATCTCCAAAATAACATGGATTTTTCATATTCCAGGGAATGTCCTCCGGTTCTGTTTCATCACCATTCTCCGAAGGAGTTGCATTATCCACTTCGTATCCCGCAAAACGGATTTTTGTGTAAACTTCAGAAAGACTGGTACTCCACAGATTATTGTCTGTACCTGCAACTGCTTTCATTTCACCATGTACTGATGTGCCGTCACTTTTGGTAGCATAGTAGTAAACCTTTGAATTACTATCATATGGAATTCCCTTGCCACCATTTCTACCACTGCTTCCTGCATAAGACATCTTTGACAGGGTCGCATCATAATAAACGGTTCTCTCTCCCAGCACTCCCCAGGTGGAAGCTTCGGCTGTTCCGGCATATTTATAACAGTCCATGGAGCCGGCTGCAAAAAGGAAACTCTCGACATTCTCTTCGCCAGCTCCCTGATTATAGAAGTTCGAGTAAGTATCGCCTAATACCTTTCCAGATGCATCCCGAAACTGTACATACGAACATGTTTCATCTGGGATCGTTACTGAAAAGCCATTCTGAATGGCTGTCATTGCAACAGGTTGTCCTACTTGCTGTGGCTTTCCATCTGCATCTTTCTCGCAAAAGACTGCCTTAACTTCATGCAACGAATTTCCTGTTTTATTTTCAAAATACATGGTTTTTCCGGCGAAGAAAGTGTGATTATTCGGATCGAATGGAGTGTAATTTACCCAGGTACTGGTTTTGGAATCATATAACTTGCCGAGGAAAACACTTTGATCTGTCCAACCATTAATTGCTTGTCTTTCATTTTTGTAGTCTTCATTTTCATATGCCCGGAAATATAATTTCGCAAGTCCTTCCCATGGCATCTGTTCATTTGTAAAAGATACAGAATAAACCTTCATACCATCATAAGTTGCATTAAGATCATTCATATTCAATAATGAGGTTTTATTTGCTCCCTCTCCTTCGGCACCGGCCTGAATCCACACCTTCATCTGATATCCCGGATATGCATTTGTCCATTCCGTCGGTGCGGCAAAATAAACGATCTTTTCGCCTGCTTCCCCTACATCCTCGGCTGCCAGTTCTTCCATCTCCACCAGAGCATCATCTTCCGTTTCTTGCTCTGCCTGGCTGTTCCAGATAAGTGTGAGCCTGTTTTTCTCTTCGTTCAGTGAAATCTCTTCGCCTGTTCCTTCTGTCTCACGGAACATTCTGGCTCTCAGTTTTGCCTGGAAATCGTATTCTTCAGCATCTGTTGTGTAAACGAAAGATGCCTCAAAAGCTGTACTTCCTCCTGCCGGTACTTCATATTCCAGATAGTAAGCTGAAATCTGATAATTACCGTCTTCGTCAAATACATAATCGCCGTCTTCATCCAGCTGGTATTCCGTAACCGGTGTGACTGTGAGAGGCTCATTCTGGTTCAGGGCTTCCGGAAGCTGAACCGGATCCTTTATGATCTCCTGTGTACTCTCTCCACTTGAAAGAGTAATCTTAAGGTCTGTCACCGGATTTTCATTCTGTGCATCTGTCAGATAAAGTCTGACTTTTGCCGCCTCCTGTCCTGCAGGAACGCTTGAAGTAATTTTTGCTTTGTGTGCCTCTCCCTGTGCCAGTTCTGTATTTTCTGTCTCGTCTGCCTTCTGAAGAACGGTCACAGCAGAAGCAGGCTCTGGACTGACATTTTCTGTATCGCTTGTGTCTTCACAGGAAAAATCTTCAATACAGTCTACACTGTCTGCTTCGTTATTTTCCGAACCTTCCTCAGCGGCTGTTTCATTTGCGAAATTCTCTTCAGGCTCCTCTGTTGTTTCTGAGAAGTCTTCTGTCGCTCTTGAGATGTTTTCTTCATTTTCACTTGCAGTAATGGTTTCCTCAGATATTGGTTCCATATCAACAAATTCAGTTGATGATCCCTTCACCAGATCTGTAATTCCCGGTGATGACAGTATTACAGCAACACTTGCCAGAGCTGCTGTTATCTTATGCCACTTGCGCTTCTTCATCCTCTCATCCTTCCCTCAATATTGCTTTACATCTTTTTCAATCATGTGTGTATTCACATAATTTCTTTTCTGCATATTTTAATTAAAAATATTATATCTTTATAAAATCCGATAAAAAATATAACATTTTTTCGATATATATAAAAATTTCAATCGTTGTTATATGACATAAAGTGCAAAAAATAATATAGATTCTTTCTGAATCTCATTTTTTCTAAAACGTTCCGGACTGCATCCATAGTATTCACGGAAACTCTTGCAGAAATATGATGGATTTGTAAATCCTGTCTCCGCTAATCTCCCCTCGAATATTTTCGTATTCGCTATCTCTATTTTTTGCCTTGCTTTATTTTAACAGCTGCTGCCAGTCCTGCGCATGCACCTGCTGCCAGAAGGAACACAAACAATGCGATCGGTGTATTGTCTCCTGTTTTTACGCTCGTTTTCGTACTGCTTCCCGAATCATGGCTGCCCGGGTTTCCTGATCCTGGTGGGGTTTCTTTTTCCGGCTGGTTAACTACCTGAACCTCCTCTACTGTTCCTGACAGGGTTTCATATTTTCCTCCGTTTTCCGTAACTTCCCCGGCTTTGGAAATTTCAAATGCAGCTGGCTTGTCAGATTTTACAAATCCATCCGGTGCTTTTGTCTCAACAAACTGATATTTTCCAAAAGGAAGCCCGGAAACCTGCAGTTGTCCGTTTTTATTTGTTGTCAGTGAAACATTTAATTCTTTCCAGGAATCTCCGTTCTTTTTCTGCAGCTTGAAGCAGGCACCTTCCAGAACGTTTCCATCCGGATCTGTTTTGTTCAGGATCACCGCACCCACCTGCGAAACACATTTCACTGTAACCTCAGGATGATAGTTTTTTTCTCCGCTTTCTGTAGATGGAAGCAGGATCAGCACGCTCTCTGCAAGTGCCTTATCCTGTCCGGCTGTCTGTACTGCAAAATACAGTCCCGGAAGGAGTCCTTTATATAGAAGTTTTTCATTTGTTTTTTTTGTTTTCTGTATGCCTTTCAGTTTCTGTGCTGCTACATATTTTTCCAGCGTCTCTGCAATCTGTGAAACGTTTTTTGCTTCTAAAAGCTGTTTCGTCGTGATTCCACAACCCTGAAATTCTTCTGTCATTGTATATTCTTCATCTGCATACACAGCAACCTTATACAACGTCATTTCTACTTCCTCAGCACCTGAATGAAGCTGTATTGCAATGCTTCCTGTTGTTTCTGCCTTTACCGGCAGTACCATCAGCATCAGCAGACAGATCAGCGCCAGTGCTGTCCATTTTTTATTCTTTTTCATTCGCTCTCCTCCTTTTATGTTTGAACCATATATAAAACACGATAAAAATGATTCCCGCAAAAACTGCATAAACGACTGTACTTACAGTTTTGTCTGCATTCTCCTGTGAATCCGCAGTCACCGGATTTTCTGTACGTTCTCCCCTGACCAGAAGCCTGTGACTGTTTACGCCATAGGGGACACACGTCAGAAGTGTTACATAATCTTTTCCTTCTTCTATCTGAAGGGCATCTGTTTCATCTGGAAGTACCACACTGATTCTGTCCACTTTATAAGTCAGTATTTCATCCAGTTCATGAATATAAAACAGATCTCCTTCTTTCATTTTATCCAGATGTGTGAAAAGCTTTGCCGTAGGAAGTCCTGTGTGTCCGGCAAGTACACAGTGCGTAGAAGCTCCACCCACTGGAAGGGATGTCTGCTCCATGTGTCCAACTCCTCTTGCCAGAACATCTTCCTCTGTTCCTTCATATATAGGAAGCATCAGCTGAAGTTTCGGAATCTCCAGATAGCCAATAGCATCTGTTGCTGCAAGCATCTCATCATAGCTTATCGATGAAGTACTTTCTTCTGATGCCAGTGTGCGATTATATTCTATCACATTTTCTTTGATATGTGCCAGTTCATCCTGACTGGTATTGCTGACAGTCTCACTGTAAGTTTCAATTTCATTTCCGGCTCTGTATTCACAATACCAGTTGCTTACTGTGGCATACATTGCCAGACACACGCCCGCAGCTGTGATCAGAATCCCGATCATCAAAATTACTTTTCTGAATTTTTCTTTCATAATGATATTATACCTCATTCTCTCTATATTTTAAAAAGTTTTTCTGTTTTATTGAATATAAAAAATTCAAGAATGCTATAAATAATTTTATGTGATTTTATATTAATGTAAAAAAAGAGCTATGACAATATAGAATATCGCCATAACTCTTTTAAAAAAATACTATATTAGAGATTTGTATATCCCATCAGGGATTCATCTACTGCTCTTGCAGCCTCACGGCCTTCACGGATTGCCCATACAACCAGGGACTGTCCCCGGTGCATATCGCCTGCCGTGAAGACTCTTGGTACAGAAGTTTCATAAGCTTCTGGTTTTGTTTCAACGTTTGTCCGTCCGGTAAGTGCTACTTTAAATGCATCTGTTACATACTTTTGGCTTCCCAGGAATCCAGCTGCGATCAGAACCACATCTGCCGGAATGACTTCTTCCGTTCCTTCTACCGGAACCATCATCATTCTTCCTGTCTTTTCATCTTTCTGACTTTTTAGTTTAACGATCTTCGCCTTGCAGACATTTCCTTTCTTATCTGCAATAAACTCCGTAACCGTTGTCTGATATACACGCGGATCATGGCCAAACACTGCAATTGCCTCTTCCTGGCCATAGTCCGTTTTGAGGATTCTCGGCCACTCAGGCCACGGATTATTCGCTGCACGTTCTACCGGCGGCTTCGGCATCATTTCAAGCTGTGTAACAGATTTTGCTCCAAGGCGGATACTTGTTCCAACACAGTCATTACCGGTATCGCCACCACCAATCACAAGTACATGTTTATCTTTTGCAAGTTCATATGGCGTTTTTTCAAAATTGGAATCCAAAAGTGTCTTGGTGACTTTTCCAAGAAAATCTACAGCAAAGTAAATACCTTTTGCTTCTCGTCCCGGAACTTTGATGTCTCTCGGATTAGATGCTCCACATGCAAGGATCACGCGGTCATATTTCTTAAGAAGTTCTTCTGCAGTGATATCTTTTCCGACATTGGTATTCAGAACAAACTTCACACCTTCTTCTTCCATCAGATGAATTCTTCTGTCTACGACAGATTTTTCCAGTTTCATATTCGGAATACCGTAACGGAGAAGTCCGCCAGGTCTGTCACTTCTTTCATAAACTGTAACACTGTGTCCTCTTCGGTTCAGTTGCTGTGCCGCTGCCAGACCGGATGGACCACTTCCGACTACTGCGATCGTCTTTCCTGTACGAACGCGTGGAATCTGTGGTTTTACCCATCCTTCCTGCCACGCAGTTTCAATGATTGCTCTTTCATTTTCTTTTGTAGATACCGGCTCACTGTCCAGATTACAGGTACATGCCGCCTCACAAAGAGCCGGACACACTCTGGAAGTAAACTCCGGAAAACTATGTGTCTTGGAAAGTCTTAAATATGCCTGTTTCCAGTTTCCTGTATATACCAGATCATTTGTTTCCGGTACGAGGTTATGCAGTGGACAGCCGGAAGCCATTCCATTAAGCATCATACCTGACTGGCAGAAAGGTACACCGCAGGCCATGCAGCGCGCCCCCTGTGTTTTCTGTTTTTCTTTGCTGAGAGGA
>OLOR01001967.1_pt1 | contig 17262 bp, 13 predicted proteins | sample 1672521 | NCBI WGS metagenome assembly OLOR01 (sample SAMEA3136695, study PRJEB25190) | human gut metagenome | biome: human gut; feature: human-associated habitat; material: faeces | place: Austria | collected 2013
AGTTCTATTTTTTATATTTCTATACACTTTGTTGGCATGCAATACGACATAACCTTAGGAAATCCGTAACACCACCTATAAGCGGCAGTTCACAAGTTAAACTCCGGTTATTCGCATTATGAGATGAAACGGCAATTTTGGAATTGACATTCTGCACAGAGTAGCTTACACTATGGCTACATCAAAGTCGCAGACAAAACAATACGCAGCTATTAGTAAGTATAACTGCTTTTTTCTTATCGTTCCTGTTTGCAAATCCAAAATCAGTTTTCTGGTGATGGAATATATCTCAAGTATCATAGCCGTTTCGGCACGAGATTCCATTTTGATGAACATTTTCAATGCAAAAGATTTCTATTGTGTATTACTGATGTGTATTTGGGGGGCATTTCGTGATAAAAATAGTACATACGCATTGAAAAATACAGAAAATTCAACTATCATAAAGGGGGAAAATGATTGAACACAAACGATGACAAAATCCAATGGCATCCAGCTTTTGATGCGGCGCTGCAGATTGAGCTGGAAGATGAAGCAGAGTATCTGGAATTTGAGCCGGAACATTTGCTTTCAAAGAAACCAATGCAGATTGATGTGTTGGTAAAGAATGAGAAGGATGTAAAAATCAAAAAGAATATCGGAAGAATCTTTCGGCAGTATAATATTATTGAGTACAAATCACCGGATGACAAACTGAATATTGATGATTTTTACAAAACATATGGATATGCCTGTCTCTATAAATCCGAAACAGGTGACGTAGATCAGATACCAGCAACGGAACTGACCATTACATTTGTATGTTACCATTATCCGGTGAAAATGCTGCAAAGGCTGGAATATGACAAAAAAATGTCAATAAAAAATATAGAAAACGGTATTTACTATCTGATTGGAGATTCGATTCCAATACAGCTAATCATCATTCCAAAACTATCAAAAGAAAATAACTATTGGCTGAACAATCTCCGCAATGATTTGAAATCAGGTGGTGAAATCCGGAATTTTATCGAACAGTATGGAAAGAAAAAAGAATCAAAATTATATCAGGCACTTGCAGATACGATTATGCGTGCCAACTGGAAAGAATTAAAGGAGGAAAGGCGAATGTGTCAAGCATTACGGGAATTATTTGCGGATGATTTGCGTGAATCAGAATTGAAAGGCAGAAATGCTGGAAAACGCGAAGGAAAAATAGAAGGAAAAATGGAAGCCAAAATTGAGCTTATTATCAAGAAGTATAAAAAAGGCTGTAGTGCAGAAGAAACAGCAGATATGCTGGAAGAACCGATAAATTTGATGAGACAGATCTATGAGATGCTTGACCAGTATACGCCGGATTATGATGTTGAGAAGATTTATAAGGGACTTCTTGAAAAAGCAATATTGCCGGTATGATAAAATCGGTTTGAAACTAGTATAGCTAAAAACATTGTTTGTCAGTTGTTAAATTTTGATTTATTTTATGGGAGATGCAATAATGTCAGATAATATATCTATAATTGGTGGAGCAGACGGTCCAACATCTGTTTTTGTAGCAGGAAAACTTGGAATGAACTGGCTTAATACGTTTGGGCTTGTTTTAGTGATTCTTCTTTTAATTCCGAATATTATATATGCAGTCCGGGTGAAGAATCAGAAAAATAAATGTACCAATAAATTTATGAATATTCTGGAACAGATAGGACGTTATGGATGTATGTTTCTTATGATATTCAATATTGGCATAGTTGAATCTGGATTTCCTTCCATAAATGCGTTTATTATTTATCTTGTTGGAAATACAGTGCTAATGCTCTCATATTGGATTATCTGGATGCTTTACTTTAATAAACAGACTTACCGGGAGCAAATGGCATTGGCTGTTATACCGACTGGCATCTTCTTATTAAGTGGTATAACAATGTTACATTATTTTTTGATTATATTTGCAGTAATATTTGGGATTGGACATATCTATGTTACAAGCAGGAATAAGGTATGTTAGAACTGAATTTGTTTTGCAAAGATATTGAAAACCGGAGCCAACAACGTAATTTGGCAGATTTTGCGGCTATATTTAGAACATAAGCAGGGCATATCTCAGTGTCTATGCACAAGTCATTCATAGTGTAAATAAACGAAAAATCGTACAGACAAATATGATTTCCTTTGTGAGCTTTTCGAACAGGAATATCATATTTTGTCTGTACGATTTTTCGTTATAATAGCCAATAATATTGACTTGTTCTAGTTATCCCATAATAACCTTAACGTGAACCTCTTTTTTGCCAGCGTCCACAGGAATAAGATTTCCCTCAATCGCATTGCCATCCACGGTAACAGAAGCAACACCTTTTTCTACATGATCCGGGTTTTCAACCTCAATGTGGTAAGTCGTGCCACGGAAATCACGTTTTGCGGTGAAGCCGTCCATAAAGGAAGGAATACAAGGATCTACGATCAAACCATCATAATCAGGGCGGATACCGAGGATATACTGGGAAGCATTTAAGAATGTCCATGCAGCAGTACCGGTCAGCCAGCTATTTTTTGCCTCTCCGAAGTTTGGAGCGTCTTTACCGGCAATCATCTGGGAGTATACATATGGCTCTGTGCGATGAATTTCACTGATATCTTCGATATATGCCGGACAGGTTCTTGTGTAGACCTGCCATGCACGGTTTCCACGGCCAACAACAGTTTCTGCAATGGAGATCCATGGGTTGTTGTGACAGAAAATACCGGCATTCTCTTTGTATCCTGGTGGATAAGAAGAGATTTCACCGAGCTCAACATGATATCTGTGATAAGGTGGCTGCAATAATACAATACCGTATTTGGTATCCAGATATTTTTCAACAGATTCCATTGCTTTTAAGCAGTTGCCTTCTTTTAAGCCAATCTCTGCCATGACACAGAAGCCCTGTGGCTCAATGTAAATCTTGCCATCTTCGCATTCTTTGGATCCGATTTTGTTTTTATAATGATCGTATGCACGCAGGAACCACTCTCCGTCCCAGCCGGCATCCAAAACTGTTTTCTCCATATCTGCAATGGCTTCTTCTGCAAGAGCAGCCTCCTCAGCCATGCCACGGTGTCTGCAGATTTCCACGTAATCTTTTCCATAGCGGACGAACATTCCGGCAATGAAAACAGATTCTGCATTAGGACCTTCCGATGGTCCGAAGGTCTGGAACGATTCGCCTGGCTCTGTAGAGAAGCAGTTTAAGTTCAGACAGTCATTCCAGTCAGCACGTCCGATCAGCGGAAGTTTGTGTGGACCACGGTGTTCCATGGTATAGTGGAAGGATCTTCTCAAGTGTTCCATAAGATCCGTTGCCTTGGAATCATCGTTGTCGTATGGTGTGCGCTCATCCAGAATGGAGTAGTCTCCGGTTTCTTTGATGTAAGCTGCAGTTCCGGCAATGAGCCACAGTGGGTCATCGTTAAAACCGCTTCCGATATCAGAGTTCCCTTTTTTGGTGAGTGGCTGGTACTGATGATAAGCACTGCCGTCTTCAAACTGTGTGGAAGCGATATCTAAAATTCTCTGACGTGCGCGGTCTGGAATCAGATGAACAAAGCCCAAAAGATCCTGACAGGAATCACGGAATCCCATTCCACGTCCGATGCCGGATTCGTAATAGGAAGCGGAACGGCTCATATTAAAGGTTACCATACACTGATACTGGTGCCAGATGTTTACCATGCGGTCAAGCTTTTCCTCTTTGGAAGAAACAGTAAAATGGTTGAGTAGTTTTTCCCAGTAAGCTTTCAGATCGGCAAGTGCATGGTCTGCTTTTTCTGTTGAGTTGAATTTTTCTAATAATTTTTCAGCAGGAGTGCGGTTGATGATACCATCTTCCGGTCTGCCAACCCATTTTTCTGATGCCGGATTTTCCACATAACCGAGAACAAACACATAAGTTCTGGATTCGCCCGGGGCAAGGGTTACATCTAACTGATGGCTGCCGACCGGAGCCCAGCCGCTTGCAACAGAATTTTTGCAGGAGCCGGATACGACAACTTCAGGAGCCGAATTTTCACCGTACGCACCAAGAAATGCATCACGACTTGTATCAAATCCGGCAATCGGAGCATTGACGGAGTAAACAGCGTAATGGTTTCTTCTTTCCCGGTACTCGGTTTTATGATAGATGGCGGAACCATGGATTTCAACCTCGCCGATGGAGTAGTTACGCTGGAAGTTTGTCATATCGTCCATTGCATTCCAGAGACAGAACTCTACATAAGAAAAAATGGAAAAATGCTTTTCTTCTTTACTGTGGTTGGTCATGGTCAGCTTATTGATCTCGCAGGTGCTTCCAATCGGAACGAAGTCTGTCAGCTCTGCGGCAAGATCATTTTTGCTTCCTTTAAAAATGGAATAACCGATACCGTGATGACATTCATAGGAATCCAGATCAGTCTTGGTTGGCATCCAGCCCGGATTCCAGATGGTATTTCCTTCTTTAATATAGTAGTAATGTCCGTTGCTGTCTCCGGGAACATTGTTGTAACGGTATCTGGTAAGACGTAACAGCTTTGCATCTTTATAAAAGCTGTAGCCGCCGCATGTGTTTGAAACTAATGAAAAGAAATCTTCACAGCCGAGGTAATTAATCCAAGGCAGTGGTGTTTTTGGGGAAGTGATGACATACTCTTTTGCATTATCATCGAAATATCCGAATTTCATATAAATCCTCCTTGTTTTGCGAAGCAAAATCCGAGTTCCTCTGAACGAGGAGAGGATTTAGCCTCCTTGTTTTACATATTACTTAACGAAAACGATTAAGTAAATATTCCTTATCTAAAATTATATCTTGCAGAATTATAAAAATCAACAAAAAATCCTTTAAAATAAGCAAAAACAGCACTTTCAACAAAAATTACAGCCTAATATGGAAGAAAGCAACAAAAGAGGGTTAAGCTGGATAATTAAGTTTAAAATACGAAAACGTATAAGCTTTTGCTGCATAAACTGTTGAATAACGAGAAGAATCATAAAAAATGCACAAAAAATCAGAGAAAAAAATGTAAAATTAGCCGAAATGTCAAAAAAGTATTGCAATCCGTTTGCATAAGAGCTATATTAAAGATGCGAAAACGATTAAGTAAAAACTTCGAAAGACTTAAGCAGCAAGACAACAGGTCATACATAATAAAGTCTGGAAGAAGTACCTGGAGGATTCAATGGTATCTTTAAAAACAATTGCCGAAAAGTGTGGAGTATCAACTGCCACCGTCAGTAAGGCATTAAATGATCAAAAAGATATCAGTGAAGAGACAAAGAGTCGTATCCGGACGGTAGCAGAGCAATTAGGATATTTTCCGAATGCAGCAGCAAGATCACTTAAGACCAACCATTCATACAACCTCGGAGTTCTATTTGAAGAGGAAGCAGGAAGTGGTTTACAGCATGAATATTTTTCAGGAGTATTAAATGGTCTGAAAGTTCAGGCGGAGAAGCAGGGTTATGACATTACATTTATCAATACCTGTTTTGAAAACCGGAAGATGTCTTATCTGGAACATTGCAAATACCGGAATTTTGAAGGAGTTGCAATTGTGTGTGCGGATTTTAACGACGCTGGCGTCATGGAACTGATGAATAGCGAAGTACCGGTTGTTACCATCGACTACCTGCATCACAACTGCACGGCGGTCAGCTCGAACAACATTCAGGGCATGGAAGATCTGGTCAGATATATTTATTCTCAGGGACACAGGAGGATCGCTTACATCCACGGACAGCAGAATGGTTCGGCAGTTACCAAAGACCGGTTGACCAGTTTTTACCGGACAATGGATGAACTGAAGCTGGAAGTCCCGGATGAGTACATCCGCACAGCAGATTACCTGGAGACAAGGGAAGCGGCAAAACAGACGAAGGAACTTCTGAATTTGGAAAATCCGCCAACCTGTATCATTTATCCTGATGACACCGCACTGATCGGTGGAAGAAATGTCATTATAGAGATGGGACTTCGGATACCAAAAGACATTTCGGTAGCAGGATACGACGGAACAAGGATGTCACAGCTTTTGCATCCGAAGCTTACCACAATTAAGCAGGACACAGAAGAGATTGGCAGAGAGGCTGCAAAACGGCTGATCGGATCCATTGAAAAACCAAAAACAACTCTCATAGAGAGAGTCGTTATAGAAGGAATCCTCATACCGGGACAATCGGTAGGAAAGATTCCGGAACAAAAATAACAATGCAAACAAGGCGGAAGCCAAAAAATTAAGGAGGAGGGTTTTCTATGAAAAAGAAAATCATTAGCGCATTATTATGTGCATCCATGGTAGCAACTATGGTAGCAGGATGTGGTGGATCATCAGACACAACATCCACAGACAACAGCAACTCAGGTGCAGCAGCACCGGCAACAGAATCTGGATCTGATGCAGCGGAGACAGATACAACAGGTGATGAGGGAAAAGTTCTTAACATTTATTGCTGGAATGAAGAGTTTAAGAGCCGTCTGACAGATCACTATCCTGGATATGAGGAAGTGGATGCTACATCAGGTAAGATTGGGGATGTTACCGTAAAATGGAATATCACACCAAACGATGACAACGCATATCAGAACAATCTGGATGCGACATTATTAAAACAGGAATCAGCAGCAGCCGATGACAAGATTGATTTATTCTTAGTAGAAGCAGACTACGCATTGAAATATGTTGATACAGATTACACAATGCCAGTCGCAGATCTTGGAATCACAGATGCAGATCTTGCAAATCAGTATCAGTATACAAAAGATATCGTTACAGATTCTAACGGCGTATTAAAAGGTGTTTCATGGCAGGGCTGCCCGGGTGTATTATTCTATAACCGTGATGCAGCAAAAGAGGTTCTTGGAACAGATGATCCTGACGAAGTTCAGAAATATGTTTCTGACTGGGATACATTCAATGATACAGCAGAGACAATGAAAGCTGCCGGATATAAGATGACATCTTCCGTCAATGATACTTACCGTGTATATTCTAACAACGTTACTTCTAAGTGGGTAGAAGATGGCAAGATCAATATTGATGATAACATTATGAAATGGGTATCTGACTCAAAAGAACTTTATGATGCAGGCGAGACAGAAACATATGAACTTTGGAGTGATGACTGGAAGAAAGGCTTCTATCCGGAAGGAAAAGTATTCTGCTACTTTGGACCAGCATGGTTCGTGAACTTCTCTATGGCAGCTGACACCGAAGGATCTATCGGTTACAACGGTGGATGGGGCGCTACACCAGGACCTCAGGGCTTCTATTGGGGCGGTACATGGATCTGTGGAGCAACAGGTACAGATAACGCAGGTCTCGTAAAAGATATCATCTTAAAGATGACAACAGACGAGACGATCATGAAAGATATCGTAGTAAAAGATGATGACTTCGTTAACAATAAACCAGCTATGGAAGCAATGGCAGCAGATACAAGCTACCAGAGTAAAGTATTAGGCGGACAGAACCCATTGTCTATGTACTGTGCAAGTGTAGAAAAACTTGATTTAAGCAACCTTTCTGCATACGATCAGGGATGTAACGAAGAGTTCCAGAACGCTATGAAGAACTACTTTGAAGGCAATGCCTCACTTGATGATGCACTTGACTTATTCTACAAAGCAGTTGTTGAGAAATATCCGGACTTAACATACTAAAATAATAAGCCGCGCCTGCCAGACCGGCGGGTGCGGCTATCTTTATATCTATCTCCGGACGGAGAGAAAGCAGTCAGCGGCGTAAAGCGCAGAGCTGACAGCAGATTTGCACAAAAAGATGTCCGTGAAGGGATGCTGTGAACTCTGTGAAAAATAAAAAGAAGGGGGCAAGAGGCGTTATGAAGAAGAAAAGCAGTAAAGCAGTCAGATATAACAAATGGGGTTACATTTTTCTGATTCCTTTTATTCTGGTGTATGTTGTATTCCAGCTTATACCACTGTTTAATACCATTTATAACAGCTTTTTTGAAAATTATTTATCAGGTCTGACACAGATCGGACCAAACTTTGTGGGACTGGAGAACTACAAAACGCTGTTTACACAGGGCGATATCTGGATTTACGCAAAGAATACCATGATTTTATGGATCATGTGTTTTGTGCCACAGATTATTTTGTCATTACTGTTAGGTGCATGGTTTTCTGATGTGCGTTTGAAATTAAAAGGAAGCAGATTTTTCAAGACCGTGATCTATCTGCCAAACCTGATTATGGCATCCGCATTTTCCATGTTGTTCTTTACACTGTTCTCAGATGGTGGACCGATCAACTCGATTTTAATGCAGATCGGAATCATTTCAGAGCCATATAAGTTTCTGGCAAACACAGGAAGTGCGAGAGGACTGATCGCCCTTATGAACTGTCTGATGTGGTTTGGTAATACGACCATTCTTTTAATGGCAGGCATGATGGGTATCGATACTTCCCTATTTGAAGCAGCAGAGGTGGATGGAGCAACTTCCACACAGGTATTCTACAAAATTACATTACCGCTGCTCCGGCCGATTTTAGTATATGTTGTGATCACATCACTGATCGGTGGATTACAGTTATTTGATGTACCACAGATTTTGACCAATGGTACCGGTGATCCAATGAGATCGACCATGACATTGATCATGTTCTTAAATAAACATCTGTACAGTAAGAACTACGGAATGGCTGGTGCAGTATCCGTAATCCTGTTCATCATCACCGCAATTTTAAGTCTTATTGTCTTTAAGGTAACTGGAAACGATAAGAGAAAAGCATGAGTAGAATAGAAAGGTGAGGTGTTATTATGAACGAAAATAAAAATCTGAAAAAAGGACTTGGAATCCATGCAAGAAGATTTATCGCTTATGTAGTCCTGATTCTTGTTACATTTGCTTGCCTGTTCTGGTTCTATGTGCTGTTCATTAACGCGACCAGATCGAACGGTGAACTGCAGGCCGGATTTACACCACTGCCAAGCACACATCTGCTGGAAAACTGGAACAATCTGGTACACGGAACACTCCCGGTATGGCAGGGTATGATAAACAGTCTGATCGTATCGGTACTGTCAGCAGCGTTATGTACTTATTTTTCAACCATGACAGCTTATGCGATCCATGCATATGATTTTAAACTGAAAAAATATATCTATGCATTTATTTTAGCAGTTATGATGATCCCTACACAGGTAACTGCACTTGGGTTTGTAAAATTAGTCGGCACATTAAAAATGGAAGATACCTTTATACCTTTGATCGTCCCGACGATCGCTGCGCCGGTCACATTCTTTTACATGAAACAGTACATGGAAAGTACATTGCCGGTATCTCTGATCGAGGCAGCCAGAATTGATGGTTCCGGTGAGTTCCATACATTTAACAATATTGTACTTCCATTAATGAAACCTGCCATTGCAGTACAGGCAATCTTTACATTTGTAAGCAGTTGGAATAATTATTTTGTACCGGCTTTGATCTTACACAATGACAAGAAAAAGACACTGCCAATCTTAATCGCACAGCTTCGTGCAGCTGACTGGCTGAAGTTTGATATGGGTCAGGTTTATGTGATGATCGCATTTTCTATCTTCCCAGTTATTATCATTTATCTGATTTTATCCAGACACATCGTACAGGGTGTTGCCCTCGGCAGTGTAAAAGGATAAATTAGAATATAGCTACAAATGAAAAAACCTTCCCTGAGAACCGCCGTGATTCCCCATATCACGGCGGTTCTCCTTTGATGTAGCAGAAAAAGATTACAATATTAAAAAACATCAGAAAAATTATCTGAAATAATCAAACATAGGCTCTTTTTTTCCAGTTGCTAATGTGCTATAATAGGCACAGATTTTGGAAAAAAAGAAATGGTTGAGAAGTGAATCTGCACAATCCTTTCAGAACGGAGGAAGACATGACAGAAGGCGGTTTTTTAGTTTTCATGGGAATTTTATTACTTTTGGTTGTCATCGTTGTTGTGATAGCGGTTGTTTCATCTGTGGCAGGTGCGGCAGCAGCAATCGTTGATGATGAAGACAGCGAAGATGAATAGAACAGGGTGAGAACAGAATAGTGGGGCGGTACTTTTGTGCCAGTCCCCTTTTTGCAGGTCTTATGGATACTGCGAAATGTCCCGAGATCGAATCATAAGAAAGGAGACAGAGATTATAATGCAGTTACTTACATTTTTGTTAAATGGAGTGAAGTTTGGTATTCCTGTCAATGATGTGGAATCCATTGAAACAAGAATGAATGTGGTGAATATTCCAAATTCACTGCCACAGGTTCATGGGATCATGAATCTGCACGGAGAAGTTATTGCAGTGTACAGTCTGGCAGAACAGTTTCATTATCCGGAACAGGAAATCAACAATATCATCGTTGCATCCATGAATGGTACAAAGATTGGGCTTGAGGTTGGAAACGTGGATGAGATTATTGATGTCCCGGATGAGAAGGTTATTTCCATGCCAGTCATTATGAAAGCAGTAGAAAATTGTTTTGATGAGGTTGCTTCCTATGCAAAAGAACTGATCGTTCTGATCGAGGTATCAAAGCTGATGCCGGAAGCAGAGCAGCAGGCAATACAGAAATTGGTAGAACAACAGTCATAAACAAAAAAGAGTAAAGCCTCTGTTATTATATATTGGAAAGATACAGTCTCGTGGGATGGAGTACCGATAGGTACTCCATTTTTGCGTAAATAGGAAATTTTGTTCCATTTCTAAAATAATTCTAAATTCTGTCCGATTTTCCTTGCATTTTGATGAGAGAGGAGTAAACTGATGATTGCCGACCGACCGGTCGGTTTTGGCTTGCGGGAATGCAATAGCCAATCAGACATATAATTTTTCAGGAGGAACGAGAATGATCCCAAAGTATAGTGTAAAACGTCCGTACACAGTGTTAGTGGCTGTTGTACTGGTGATCGTTTTAGGAGTTGTTTCGCTGACGAGGATGACAACAGATCTGCTGCCGGCAATGAATCTGCCGTATGTGATCGTTGTCACAACAGATGTGGGGGCAAGTCCGGAGGAAGTGGAAAAAGATGTGACATCGCCGATCGAAGCGGCAATGGCGACGACTTCCAATATTAATAATGTAAGTTCCATGTCCTATGATAACTATTCTATGGTTGTTTTGGAGTATGAACAGAGCACAAACATGGATTCTGCCATGATTGAGATCCAGCAGCAGCTGGATCAGTTGACCGGACAATTTCCGGATTCAGTGGGCACACCAATCATTATGCAGATCGATCCGGATATGATGCCGGTCATGATCGCATCCGCAGATGTGGATGGAATGGATCAGGCAGAGGTATCTGATTATGTGGACAATGAATTATTACCGCTGTTTGAGAGTATCGAGGGTGTGGCATCTGTGACGGCAACAGGTGTGCTGGATACGGACCTTCAGGTAACCATGAATCAGGAGAAAATAGATGCTTTAAACGAACAGATTTTAAGCAAAATAGATGCCCAGTTTACAGATGCACAGGCAGAGTTAGACAAGGCATCTTCCCAGATCGACAGTGGGAAAAAGAAGCTTTCCGATGGTGAAAAAGAGATGGGAAGCCAGCTCGGAGCAGGTGAAAATGAGATCATTAATAATAAAATCCAACTGTTTAACACCGAAGCAGATCTGACCACACAATTATCAGATCTTCAGAAATCACAGTCGTCCATGGATGGTGCAATCAAGTCGTTACAGTCAGCTTATGATGGAGCAACGCAGTTACAGAGCGCGATTGACGGTTTACAGAAAGCAAAAGACGGTGTCAGCCAGGCGAAGAGTGGGGCAAAGCAGTTATATCAGGCGCACGATGGTGTAATGGCAATTTTAACAGCAAAAAATCCAATGACAGGTGCAGACATGACAGTGGAGGAAGCGCTTGCAGCAGCGGTTCAATATGGTCAGATGACACAGGAACAGGCGAATCAGTTGAAAACAGTGATTTCAACTTTACAGGCAGATCCTAAAATGTTAGAAGCATATAAAAATGCGGCCAGCGAATCCGATTTCGTCGCCTACATGGAATCCACAGCCATTGCCCAGATCAATGCACAGGCAGGGACTTCCTATACAAGTGAGAGTGACATTGCCAGCCAGATCGTGACATTACAGTCCAAACTGGATGATATCAATGTGATGCTGACGAGTCAGGCATCCTCTTTTGCAGATGCAGGCGTGACGTTGACTTCTTACAAAGACATTCCTGCTGCAATCTCAAAATTAAGTGAGAGCAAGACGCAGATTGCGACGGGAATTGCGACGATCGAGTCTGCCCAGACACAGGTGGCAGACGGTAAAACGTCTTTAGATGACGCATTAGTGACTTTAAATGAATCCCAGATATCCGGTATCATGGAGATGAGCAAGGGATATGCGGATCTTGCTGTTGCAGCAAATAAGATCGAAGAGGGACAGAGCCAGTTAGATGATGCAAAAGAACAGGCAAAAGATTCAGCGGATCTGAACACGATCATCACAATGGATACCTTAAAAAATCTTCTGACAGCACAGAACTTCTCCATGCCGGCAGGTTATGTGACAGAGGGGAACGAGCAGTATCTGGTGCGAGTCGGAGATGAGGTGACATCCAAAGCAGATCTTGAAAATCTCGTTCTGATGGATCTTGGTATGGATGGTATCGAACCGGTCAGACTGTCAGATGTGGCAGATATCGAATACATTGACAATTCCGGAGATTCCTATTCCAAAGTGAATGGAAATCCGGCGGTAATGCTTTCGATTGAAAAGCAGACCGGCTATTCCACCGGAGATGTGACAGACCGGTTATTGGATAAATTTGACAGTTTGGAAAAAGAAAATACAGCGTTACATTTGAGCGTTCTCATGAATCAGGGGATTTACATTGACATGATCGTGAAATCAGTCGTAGAAAACATGATCGTGGGAGCCATCCTTGCAATTATTGTATTGTTATTATTCTTAAAAGATATAAAACCTACACTTGTAATAGCATGCTCGATCCCGCTCAGTGTTGTTTTTGCAGTGGTACTGATGTACTTTACGCATATTACGTTAAACATCATTTCGCTGTCGGGGCTGGCACTCGGAATTGGTATGTTGGTGGATAACTCCATTGTCGTGATCGAGAACATCTATCGATTGCGGGGAGAGGGATATTCCATCCGGAAAGCAGCCGTGGAAGGTGCTTCACAGGTGACAGGAGCAATCATAGCATCCACACTTACAACCGTCTGTGTATTTGCACCGATTATTTTTACAGAGGGTATCACAAGACAGTTATTTGTGGATATTGCACTGACAATTGCATTTACGCTTGCAGCCAGTCTTCTTATGGCATTGACTTTCGTGCCGATGATGGCAGCAGGATTATTAAAAAATACAAAAGAGATCAGGCATAATTTCTTTGACAAAGTAAAAGAGGTTTATGGAAAAATTTTAGCTGTATGCCTGCGTTTCAAGCCAATCGTATTTATCGCGGTGATCGTTTTGCTGGGAACAAGTGTTGTGGCAGCATTCTCCAGAGGATATTCTTTCATGGATATGAATATGGAGACGAACCAGATCAGTGCGACGATTTCAGCAAAAGAGGATGAGACGCTTACTTTTGATGAACTGACAGAAATGGCAGACGAAGTCGTGGAAAAAGCATTGACGATTGATGGTATTGAGACCATTGGTGCCATGGCAGGTGGAAGTGCTCTTTCCATGATGGGAGGAAGTTCTACAGACAGTATTTCCATGTATATGATTCTGGATGAAGAATCTGAAGTGAGCAGTGCAGATGTAATCGAACAGTTGGATGAACTGACAAAAGACATGGACTGCGAAGTTACAACAGACACCTCCGCTTCTGATATGACATCACTTATGGGAAGTGGACTGACGATCAATGTAAAAGGAAATAATCTTGACAAACTGCAGGAACTTGCAGGCGAGGTTGCAAAAGTCGTAGAGAACACCGAGGGAACTGTGGATGTGGATGATGGACTTGCCAATACGACACCGTCTTTCACCATTTCTGTAGACAAGGAAAAAGCTGCGAAATATGGCATGACCGTTGCACAGGTATTCCAGCTTGTTTACGGTGAGATGGCATCCTCAACATCTGCAACGACAATCTCTACCGATGTAAATGATTATCAGGTTTATGTACAGAGCGAGGAGCAGTCCGATGTTACATTGGATGATATCAAAAAACTGACCTTTACCTATACAGACAGAGAAGGAAACGAGACAGAAGTAGCGCTTTCTGATATTGCACAGTTTGAGGAAGGTTACACATTAGGAACGATCAACCGTGATGCGCAGACCAGATATATCAGTGTGACCGCAGGAGTGGATGATGACCATAATGTCAGTCTGCTGAGTAATGAAATCCAGAAAGAGTTAGATAAGATCAATCTGCCGGAAGGATACTCCATTGAGATGGCAGGTGAGGATGAGATGATCGCAGATGCGATGAATCAGTTGTATCTGATGCTTCTTTTGGCGGTAATCTTCATTTACCTGGTCATGGTAGCACAGTTCCAGTCGCTGTTGTCGCCGTTTATCATTATGTTTACGATTCCGCTGGCATTTACAGGCGGTCTGTTCGCACTTTACTTTACCGGCAACGAAGTCAGCGTTGTGGCAATGATCGGATTTGTCATGCTCGCCGGAATTATCGTAAATAACGGTATCGTTATGGTAGACTTTATCAACCAGCTCCGCCGTGGCGGAATGGAAAAAAAAGATGCCATTATCGAATCCGGAAAAACAAGGCTTCGTCCGATTCTTATGACTGCACTCACCACGATCCTGTCCATGTCCACGATGGCAGTCGGACTTGGAGAAGGTTCAGAAATGATGCAGCCAATGGCGATCGTAACGGTTGGCGGTTTGTTATATGGTACACTGTTAACGCTGATCGTTGTTCCATGTATTTATGATGCATTCAACCGCAATAAGAGCATGGTCGAGGAGGACTTATAATGGATGAGCAGAAACTGATCCACGATCCACCACAGAAAGTGCTTGCCCTGTATCAGGCAGTCATTGAGTTCATTAATGAAGGCTGTGATATCAACACTTTAAAAGTAGCTGATATCACAGGCCGGGCAGGCATTGGAAAAGGAACGGCATACGAATATTTTTCTTCAAAGGAAGAGATAATCTCTTCTGCAATTTTATATTATGTGAAAGTGTGCTTTGAAAAACTGCAGGTAATTTCTACAGATAACAGAACGTTTCAACAGAAAATTAACGAGGTCATGGATTTTATTGATGAGCATGTAAAAGAAAAGCAGGGTGTCTTTTTCCTGATAAAAATGGTATTGGAATCATACGAGATACCAAAGAATCTGAAAGATGAGTATGAGCGTATGAAACACCAGTGCTGTGATAAGGAGAAAAACGAGATTATCGACTGCATTGTGGAGGAGGGTGTCCGCGAAGGTCTGATCCGGGAGGAGAATGTTTTCCTGCGAAGAGCCGCGGTCGAAACCCAGCTTTCGGTCTATTTTATGTACCGCATCGCAGCAGAGAAAAAAATCGAACTTGACCTGGAGGCAGATTCTTTGAGAGAATATATCTATCAGAATATATTGAAATTATTAGGATAGAAAGAAGGAACAAATAAATTAAAATCACCTATAAAAAAATCAGTTGACAAATGCCACTTTAGCTTTTATGATGAAAAAAGATATAAAAAGGTGATGAGAAAGAGGAGTACACACAGACACCTGAAAGAGAATGACATTCACCGGCTGAGAGATGTCACCAGAACATGTTGTGTGGAAGGTAGCTTTTGAACCGTCGCGCAGAACCTGTCTGTTGCAGATAAGTGGCAGAACTTGCAAGTTGATCATGCGGAGAAAATTTTCGTATATCGCCAGAAGCAGTCAGAAGTAAGCGAGAACGAGTTGTCCCCGTTACCGGACAGTGGCTTAGGAATGAGCCGGCAGAGATATGTTGTTTTTACAACATAACAAAGGTGGTACCGCGTTGACACGCCCTTTGCATCCGTATGGATGTGAAGGGATTTTATTTTTTTAAGAAAGGAAAAAGACAAATGAAGGAATTAGCAAAGACCTATGACCCAAAGGGCATTGAAGAACGTCTCTATAAAAAATGGGAAGACAACGGTTACTTCCATGCAGAAGTAGATCGCAGCAAGAAACCATTCACCATTGTGATGCCTCCACCAAACATTACCGGACAGCTTCACATGGGACACGCATTAGACAATACCATGCAGGATATTTTGATCCGCTACAAGAGAATGCAGGGTTACAATGCATTATGGCAGCCTGGAACAGACCACGCTTCCATTGCAACCGAAGTAAAAGTCATCCAGTCCTTAAAAGAAAAAGGAATCGACAAGGCAGATCTTGGAAGAGAAGGTTTCTTAGAGAAATGCTGGGAGTGGAGAGAGGAATACGGTAACCGTATCATCAACCAGTTAAAGAAAATGGGATCTTCTGCTGACTGGCAGAGAGAACGTTTTACCATGGATAAAGGATGTTCTGATGCCGTACAGGAAGTTTTTATTAAATTATATCAAAAAGGATATATCTACAAGGGTTCCCGTATCGTAAACTGGTGCCCGGTTTGTAAGACATCCATTTCCGATGCGGAGGTAGAGCATGAGGAGCAGGACGGATTCTTCTGGCATATCAATTACCCGGTAGTTGGTGAGGAAGGAAGATTCGTAGAGATCGCAACGACAAGACCGGAGACTTTATTCGGAGATACCGCTGTTGCTGTAAACCCGGATGATGAGAGATACAAAGACATCGTTGGAAAAATGTTAAAACTTCCGATGACAGACCGTGAGATTCCGGTGATCGCTGATCCATATGTAGACAAAGAGTTTGGAACCGGATGTGTGAAGATCACACCAGCCCATGACCCGAACGACTTTGAGGTTGGAAAACGCCACAACCTGGAAGAAATCGTTGTCATCAATGACGATGCAACCATGAACAAGTTAGCAGGAAAATATGAGGGAATGGACCGCTACGAGTGCAGAAAAGCATTAGTAAAAGATTTAGAGGAAGCGGGACTTTTAGTAAAAGTTGTTCCACATTCCCACAACGTAGGTACACATGACCGCTGCGGCACAACCGTTGAACCAATGATCAAACAGCAGTGGTTCGTGAAAATGGACGAGATGATCAAACCGGCAGTTGAAGGCGTAAAAAATGGTGATATCCAGTTACTTCCAAAACGTATGGAGAAGACATACTTCAACTGGACAGACAATATCCGTGACTGGTGTATTTCCAGACAGTTATGGTGGGGACACAGAATCCCGG
>OLOR01001980.1_pt1 | contig 17205 bp, 14 predicted proteins | sample 1672521 | NCBI WGS metagenome assembly OLOR01 (sample SAMEA3136695, study PRJEB25190) | human gut metagenome | biome: human gut; feature: human-associated habitat; material: faeces | place: Austria | collected 2013
CCTGCGATCAGCTGCGAAAACATGGAAACATAAGTGCCATACTTGATCCAGTTTTTCTGAACCTCCGTGCTTCCCTTGTATACATCAATCGTGTATGACATTGTCTGAAACGTAAAAAAAGAAATACCGATCGGCAGCGGTATCCCAAGCAGTGGTATTCCCGCACCGGTTAATGTATTGACCGTCCCGATGAGGAAGTCCGCATATTTAAAAAATCCAAGGATGGAAAGATCCACAAGGATTGAAGTCATAAGAAAACGCTTCGCCTTTTTCTGATTGCCTTCCTTTTTCGCTTTGTCGATCCCTTTTCCGATGCAGAAATCCATGGTGATCGTAAAAAGCATCAGAAATACATACTTCGGTTCGCCCCACGCATAAAAAATGAGACTCGACAAAAATAATACGAAATTCCGGCATTTCTTTGGCAGGATGTAGTATGCCAAAAGAACAATCGGCAGGAAGCGGAACAAAAACAATAAACTGCTGAAAACCATGTCTTAACTCCTCTTATAACTTCTTCTTAAGAGCAGTCTGACCTTTCATATTCACATCTTTTTTCGGTGACATGGCAATGTACCAGACATACTTCCCTTTTTGACCGCAAACTGCATTTTGAAATACCTGCTTTTCTGCCGCCGTATAATCACTGAGATAATCGCTCTTGCAATTTCTCTTTTTATAGCTCTTCAATGTGCCAAGTAGGCTCTTTGCCTGAGACGCATTTTTTGCTTGCATCACACACAAACTATAAGCTTCTTTTGCATCAAATACATACTGCATTGTCTTTACTTTCTTTCTGGCTGCGGAAGAAAGTGCGCCAAAATCCAATGCACTTTTCGACGCATATTTCAAATTTGCGCTGCCGCCTGTCGCCTTTAATGCCGCAGAGCAGAGTGACTTGCAATTTGCCTTTGGTTTTGCCTGCGCCGGCTCTGCCGCCACCAGTCCGATCAAAAGTGTCATTGCCAATATAGTACAAATTATTTTTCTGAATTTCGTCATTTTTCAATCTCCTTTTACTGATCCAATGATTTATCATATTTCCCAATTACCGTTCCAAATTTAGCATACGCAGGCGGCTTCCAATGATAACCATCGCCTGTCGCATATCCGGCTTTCAAAAATCCACCGGAGTCTTTTAAAAAGTCTGTATAATCGAGATATTTCAATCCCATTTTTTTCGCAAGTTTTTTCAGACGCCGATTAAAAATAGGAATTTGTTTCATGCCCGGATGCCTTGCTTTTTCGGCTCTTGTGACAGGTGAAACAGCGCACAACACAATATCCGTATTCGGATCTGCCTGCTGAATCGCCTCGATCATATCTTTGTATTCCGAGATCATCTGCGATGCCGGCCGATAATGAATTTCGTTCATTCCAAGCATCATATAAACGCGGTACGGATTCTCTGCGATCAGCTTCTGCAGTCCCGTTCTTCCCTTAAAAATCCTTTTGGTATGGAACGTCACGGTATTCAGGCCACGGTAAGCAACTACTTTTTTCTTTGCGTCCAGATGCATCGTCGGAAATCCGCCCTCATAAGCAATGCCCTCGCAGATGGAATCTCCGGCAAATACCACTTTCCGCTGATACTTTTTCATCGTCATTTTCTTTTTTGCCGAAGGCTGGCTGTCCGATGACGATTCTTTTTTTGTTTTGCCCGCCGTCACATAAAATAAATACGTTTTCTTATTCTTCAGTTTTTTCACAAGAAAATGATCGTTCTGTGTCGTCCCGGCGAGTTTGTATTTTCTATTTTTTTCCAATTTATAGTAGACGTGATAATATTCTGCCTGCTTCGTCTGCTTCCAGGAAACCTTGACAGCGGTCGTCGAATACCGCACAGCCTTAACTTTGGTAACTTTTTTCAATGGTTTCACACGAGGAACCGGCGCCAGTGTTACCGGTGGTGCTGTCGGCGCCGGTGTGACAACTGTCGGCACTGCACTAACTTCCGGCGTAACCTGCGGAGCTGCACTTTCAATCGGGGGAACCGTTTCCGGTGTCCCTTCCGCTTTCACCGAAGTCTCTGCAAATATTCCGCACGCAAATACTGCAACACCCATAATCAAGGCGTTGCAGCAATATCTTATCGTTGCTTTTTTCATCTTGATCCTTCTTTCATCTTTCCTTCATATACACTAACGAATTTAGTATATAGTTTTTGACGAAAAAAGTCAAGATTTGTCGGTGGAATTAGCAGTTAAGATCATCCCTCATGCAGTGATATTTCCTCAAATCCTCCGTTGCCAAGTTTTACATCAAAAATGGCTTTTTCCCCGGCTGCACTTTGTACCGTAACAACTTTATGCGAACTCACCGCTTTCGCGGGTTCTTCGATATCCAGGTAGATCCAGGCCTTCTTTCCGTTGTCCATCTCCCTATCTTCCACGATGATCAAATGTCCAAGATTGATCTTGCGGTAATCCTCAAGCGACATATTAATTCCCTTCTGCCAGACACCACCAAGCGAATCTGCTGTCTTTTGGAGTTTTGTCAGAAAGTCCTCGGACATTTTTTCTGCCTGTTGTGGCTCTGGTGTTAATTGACTGCGGATTCCCCAAATCTGGTCCTCCACCGACTCTGTTTTGTCAATTTCCAAAGTCCATGTCCGCGACTGTTTTTCTCCATTTTCACCATTGCAATCTATGTCAATCACCTTTACCGTATGATCCTTATCTCCCTGTGTCTCAGATTCGTATGCCGAATCTTTGTCGTGATACGACATTCTGAAATCGCCATTCTCTTTTACTTCGTTTTCCACGTGCTTTTTCTCGCCATTCACATAATATTCCGCTTTGTATTTATGCCCGGCAGAATTGAAAATGTAGCCATTGGATGCTGCATAACCAACTCCTCCAAGCCCAACTGCACAAATGGCAAATAGAATTACCGCTGCACGGCGCAAGTTGTGTTTGCTGCCATTTTTTTCCACATTCGGCAGGTCAAACAATTTTTGTTTTGCCTCTTCCGACATCTTAATTTCCGGATAATTTTTCTTAAATAAATCTCTTTCTCTCATAAGTCATTCCTCCCTCGAGTTTTTCTTTTAACATTTTTCTCGCCCTCATCAGGCGGGTCTGAATTGTAGAAACATTCATCTTTAATATATCCGCGATCTCTTTAACGGAGTAATCTTCATAATAGTATAAATCGATCAAAACCCGGTATTTTGCCGGCAGTTCCATCACCGCATCATACAGATCACTCGGTTCTTCCATACTCGTTTGTGTACTGCATTCAATCTGTTCCATCGGCTGTACCCTGCTCTTCCAGACCGAACGGAATAACGTATGACATTCATTTACCGTCACCCGGATAAGCCAGCTTTTCTTGTGTTCCTCAGAAGTAAACGGCTTTTTATGCTGAAATAATTTGATAAATACATTTTGCACCATATCTTCCGCATCCATTTGATTTCCACAAGCATGCAGCGCAACTCGGTATATGAGATCCGAATACTCATTTACGCTTTGGATATATTCGTTATTGTCCAAATCTGTTTCCCCTTTCTGTTGTATTTGAAAAGCCTTTCACTTATTACACGCTTTTAACTATAAAAATATCTCATATGTGTACAAAAAGAAGAGGTTTTGTCCCTATTTGGTTCAACCTCTTCTCTCTCTCTCATAAATTCGAAATCGTTGCCGTTATCGGATAAAGTTGTCGATCAGTCTCGTCTTTCCAATGTATACAGCGACCGCACAAAGCACTTCTCCGCTGACAGTTTCTACCGGTTTCAGTGTATTCCAGTCTACTAATTCGACATAATCAATCTTCGCCAATGGCTCATTTTCGATAACTTTGCGAATCTCTGCCACTACTTTTGCTGCGTTTTTTTCGCCGGATCTGAGAAGTTCTTCTCCCGCTGTCAAGCCTTTGTGGAGTACCGTTGCGGCCGTTCTTTCTTCTGCACTCAGATAGGTGTTTCTGGAACTTTTTGCCAGTCCGTCTGCCTCACGCACGATCGGGCAGCCGACGATCTCAATGTCAAAATTCAGGTCGCGCACCATGCGGCGGATAACTGCTAATTGCTGGGCATCTTTCTGTCCAAAATAGGCGCGGTCCGGTGCAACAATATGGAACAATTTGGAAACCACCGTACATACTCCGCGGAAATGTGTCGGTCTTGTCTTTCCGCAAAGTCCCTTGGTCAGATCGTCCATATCCACATAGGTGCAGAAATCATCAAAGTACATTTCGCTGTCTTCCGGATGGAAAATGACATTTGCGCCGGCCTTCTCACAAAGCTCAGCATCGCGGTCAAGATCTCTTGGATAACTTGCCAGATCCTCTGTCGGTCCAAACTGGATCGGATTGACAAATACGCTGACAACCACGCGGTCATTTTCAGCAACCGCCTTATCGATCAAACTTTTATGTCCTTCGTGAAGGTAGCCCATCGTAGGTACAAGTCCTACACTAAGTCCCTCTTTTCTCCACTCTTTTACCTGTTTTCTTACTCCGTCTACTGTTGTTATAATTTCCATTTTTCTTCCTCCAATTTGGTTCGGTAACCAATTAATTTTTTAAGCAGCCGAGAAATTTTTCGGCGTGTTGGCAAGATTTCTTTCGGCGTGTTGGCATCACAATTCTTTTTCATAACACAAAAATGTCTGCTCATACAATTCGCATTCGCCGACGACATGAAAATGAAATGGTGCGTAAGACCGTATCGCCTTTTGGTTGGCTTTGTTTACAAGAAAATGAATGCTCTTTTTCCCGCGTTTCCGCAGTTCGTCCATTCCAAAACGAATCATTTCGCGGGCAATGCCTCCGTTTTGAAGATCAAGTCGCACCGCAAGCCGCGACAATTCAGCTCCCGGCTGTAATTCCGGGGTCCAGCAGGTGAGATTTTCGACATTTTCGTCCTGATCCACTGAAATCGCTGCCAAAATATCGCCGTTTCCATCTTTCATAATAAACAGCGACTCTCGGGAAAGGTCATCCGCAATGTTTTCCTCGCACGGATACCCGTCATCCCAGGCACAAAACGGCTCGCCAAGCTGGGGTTTGTATAATTTCAAAATGCTTTCCACATCTTCTTTTTTGGCTTTACCAATATTTCTCATACGATCACCCCTCGCCACACATTTTCATCAATACAGTTTCTCAATGACACTGTCGTCCACTTTGTACGTATTTTCTTCTGCCGGAAATACGCCGTCCTGCACTTCTTTGATGTAATTCTGAAATGCTTCCTTCATCACTTCGCCGATGTTCGCATAGCGTTTGACAAATTTTGGTGTGAAATCAGAGAACATTCCAAGCATATCCTGATACACGAGAACCTGTCCATCACAATCTTTTCCGGCTCCGATTCCAATGGTTGGGATATGAAGCTGCTCTGTGATAAGCGCTGCAATCTTCGCCGGCACACCTTCGATCACGACGGCAAATGCACCTGCTTCTTCCACTGCTTTCGCATCTTCCAGAAGTTTTTTCGCTGCTGCCTCGCTCTTTCCCTGCACCTTAAATCCACCAAACGCATTGATGGACTGTGGGGTCAGACCAATGTGTGCACACACCGGAATTCCGGCATCTACGATCGCTTTGATCTGCGGACACACTTCCACGCCGCCTTCCAGTTTGACCGCATCGCCGCGTCCTTCCTTCATCAGACGTCCGGCATTGACAAGGGCATCATAAACCGAAGTCTGGTAAGACATAAATGGCATATCGATGACAACCAGCGCATTTTTAGCCCCACGCGCTACCGCTGCGCCGTGATGGATCATGTCTTCCATCGTAACGGAAATCGTGTCCTCGTATCCAAGGATCACATTTCCCAACGAATCACCGACCAATATGCTGTTTACGCCTGCTTCGTCGATCAATTTTGCCGTAGAATAATCATAAGCGGTCAACATTGTCAATTTTTCGCCATTTTCCTTTGCCTGCTGAAATGTTAATACTGTATTTTTCATGCTGTTTTCCTTCTTTCTATAATAGTGTCTCTAATTCCTCATAATTTTCATCCGGATTGCGCAATTTCGCAACTTCCAGAACCTTTTTCCCCACAAGCCGATACAACTGCGCGTCTTCTTCGCCGAGCGCCTGTAAATGTTTGGAAATGACTGACACGTCATTTCGCTCAATCGGTCCGGAAAGCGCCTGCGCCGGTCCTTTTTCAAGCAGCGCATGGATATTTCCGCGCACCAGAGGACCAAGCAGCAATTCGGCTTCTTCTTTCGCCATTCCGCAGTCTTCCATGCAGTCGAGTCCCATCTGATACAGCCCGATCATAAAATTGCTGACAAGCGAAGCGCTGCAATGATAAAGTACTTTCTTGTCCGAATCGATCTGCAGCACCCGGTTTCCCATTTGCTCAAAAAGCGGACGCATGACAGCAAGGGCTTTGTCGTCGCCTTCCATTGTAAATACTACGTCATTCAATTGTCGGTAACTTGTGGATTTGTCGCTGAACGCACACATAGGATGAATCGAGCAGGCAAATGCCTTTTTTTCGTCGATTCCTTGAAAAACCGCAGATGAATATGAGCCACTAAAATGGCAAATTATTTTGTCCTTTAAATCCTGTTTTCGCAACTCGTTCCATACATTTCCAATTTCCCGATCGGTCGTCGTAATGCACAGAATGTCACAATTTTCTGTCATTTCTTGTAAATTTTCAAATGCCTTCGTATCTGTGAAAGTCCCAGCAAATTCCGAGCTTTCGATATGTCGGCTAACGTACCCGGCAACCGGTCTGCCATGTTCTTTCAAATATTTTCCGATCGAACATCCGACTTTTCCCGCGCCGATAAAACCTATCTGCATGTCACCGCCTCCTTACTTCCGTGGTGTGGTGACGCATAATCATCTGATGCAGTTTCCTACGAATACCGCTCATCGTATAGAATAGCACATTGTGAGAGAAAATGCAAATAGATTGTTAATTTTAAACAATCACATATACTCGCAGTTCAACTGAATTGCCCTTGGCCTTTTCTCCCTCATCCGGCACTTTAGGTCCGATTAAATAACTTTTACTCTCTGTATCCGAATTTACATAATCCGTAACAGCCGCCGGTAACTTTTCATTCGAAAATACCTTCTCCAATTCCTCGGATTCCTTAATTATATATAACTGGCCTTCATCACAAAAATATTGGTTTTCATTCAGGCCTCCAAAAATTTTCCACGTTTGTGTATTCTCGTCCATTTCAATTGGTGTACTTGATTGTTTTTTAACCTGTCCATCTGCATAACTATACCGGATTAACGTCTTATTTTCCTGCGACACTCCCCAAATATCATCTTCATTAAACTGCGCGGCTCCACGAAACGAGTTTTTCAGATCAAACTCATCTTTTGCCTCCCCTTGACTAGTATATTTTACTATTTTTTGCTGTTGGCCAAAATACATCATAAAATCACCAACGTCCGTTATCCCAAAATCGGTCACACCTGCACCCGCATCTTTTTCATCGATATCATTTGTCCAAAGCATTTTCATATCCCAGGATGGAACATCAATCTTCACAATTCCGAATTTGACATAGGTACGCGTAAAACTATCCTCTTCATTCTTCACGAATTTACACTGTTGCCATAGAGCAAATAATGTGTCTTCGGATTCTTTATGAATTTTGCTAAAAGATGCTGTTTCGTCGTCGGATCTTTCAATGTATTCCCCATCTATTTTTTCTTTATATTCCTCCCACCCCCCAACTTCACTCATCACATTCCTTTTTAAAACAAAATCATTGTTCTCTTTTGTAAGACTCAAAACTTGTAATTTTTCTTGTAAGTACACACTATCGATATACAGCTCCGCATTAATATCAACCGGGAACTCACAACTTTGTATTCTTACTCCTTCCTTTTTTTGTGTCTCGCTGCTCTCTGTTTTTACGTTTTCTTCCTGAGCTTGTCCACATCCACATAAAATAATACCCATTATGGCAATTGCCAAAAAAACTTTTTTCATAGCCGTTTCCTTTCGTTTATAATGTTTTTTCATTTCTTTTAAATCTTCGCAAAACAAAGGTAAGCAGCATCGGAATGACTCAACTCATTTCGTATCGCCTTATTGCACAAACATTTTCTTTTATATGCCTCTTCTACCCTACACGGTAACTTTCCACCGGTCCGAGATAAGATTTCTTCTTCTCGCAGCCTTCTTTTGTAAATACAATTTTTTCCAGAACCACTGCCGGATCCAATGCGAAAATCGTGACTTCATTTTCACCTTCCTGCAATTCCACCGTGCAGGCTGCTTTATGAATCTGGTCAAGGACACCGCGCTCCCAGCTGTGGCTGAGCCAAGGCACAAATCCTTCGTTCGGAATCGTATTTAATTCCTCTGTTTCTGCGTTGTTGACTTTATAAGCCACACACATCTTTCCTTGATAAACAACCGGATTGTTTGGTGCTGTAAAAAGTTCCATCTCGTATTTTCCTGCTGTTTTTGCATAAATGCGGTAGGTTACACTCGGTGCCTCTTCCGCCTTTTCAAAAGTGGCTGTCGAAGGCGTCACTTTCAAACTGCCAATGGTTTTTCCATAACCGTAAATATGCTGCCAATGTGCCTCTTCCGTCTTTTTCGCCTCCGCATAATCCATCGCTTCCACGCAGATACAGCCATCGTTTTCAATCAATGTATCCGGTTTCACATCGGAAAGATTCAAACATTCTGCATGCACTGCGATATCAACACGGATTTCCTGCGTATTATTTTCCGATAATTCCGCAGTCTCTTCTGCATTGTCGGCATAGATACAAATAGAAGTATCAAATGTCTCAAACTCAGCGTCATTTGGCTGATAGCTAACCTGAAACTGCAGGATATCCTCTGTCTTTGCAGCGATTTCATAGGTGTTTTCCCCAACCTTTTTTGTGTCTATTTGTGCACCTATTTGGATGATTTGAATACGAGGATCACTCCAACGAATACGGAAGAAAAGTTCCCCTTCTCCACCATTTGCCACATCGATGCATTTGCTTGCTGCAATAGGAGACACCAGATTAATCGGCAATGTCGTTCTTCGCCAAGGATTGCCGCCGGTTGTTTTTTCTTCCTCTGAAATACTCACAAGAAGACGCGGTGCATTGACCGGATGCAGAATGTGGCAGTCCGGATACTGCCATTCTTCGTCGTTCCAACCGATGTAACCCACGTGAAATACCGACTGCATATGATTCCATTTTCCACCGAGCAATGTATGATATTCTTCTGTCAGCTTCTTATCCTTGTCTATGCATTCCTGAACTTTCGGCGCAAAACGATTTCCCAGTTTTTTCCTCTGTTTGACATAAAATTGGTTCAGCCCCGCATACAAATTCATTTTTAAAATATTTGCCGAAGCCATGACCGGATAATAAATCAACTCGTAAAAACAGTCTGCAAGCGGATCACCGGCAAGCTTTCCGCGGAGTTCCGTCACAATTTTTTCCGCGCGGCCGGTACGCTCGATCATTCTCGCCGCCTCATTATAATGAACCGCATGATACGTATCGGCTTTAAGAACTTCCGGCCGGCACATACCATTCCAGCGTGTATATTCCTCCACCACCTGCTCAAGTCCCTCGTATTTTTCTTCGATAAATCCAAGGTTTTGCAGCCATTGTTTTGTATAATGCAGCGTCGTATTTGGTGCCGCACTTCCCCAGCTGTCGAAATCATAGGCAAGATCCAAAAAGTAACTTAGTGGCAATTCCTGATTTTTGATATCGCCGACGTTGACGATCCACGCATCGCGGACGCCGTATTCGTAACACATTGTCATTTGTTCCCAAATTTTGGCAAGCGGTGTCGAGTTGATCCAAAGATACGACACCGGGCCACCGTAATAATCAAAATGATAATACATACCAAAGCCACCGGGATGCTTGCGTTCTTCCTCATTTGGCAGAGTTCTCACATGCCCAAAATTGTCGTCGCAAAGCATCATAATATCATCACGAATAACATCCCAGTCTTTCAATCCCGGAGTATTTTCATCCCCTTGGTAATAGTCCTCTACCTCTTTATAAATCGCCAGAAGCTGCGGATGTTTTGCCTCCACACATTCCGCGATCAATTTTTTCTGCTCCGTGATCGCCGCTTTCAGTACATTGATATTGTCTTCCGGCATTAAATAGGAATCAAACTCGCCCCGCATCCCAATTGTAATAAGGCTTTCACAGTCTTTATTACGAAGAAGTCCGTCGCGCCAGAATTTGCTGATTCCCTCTGCATTCGACAGAAAACTCCACTCTGTTCCATACTCCGGATGCGTTTTTCGCAGTGTCTGAAATTCTCCGCCGGAACGGCAGCACGGCTCATGGTGGGAAGCGCCCACGATCACTCCCATTTCGTCTGCAAGCAGCGCATTTTCAAAATGATCCATCGAAAAATCCGAACGCCACATCGCCGGCCAGATATAGTTACCCTTCAAGCGCAGCAACAATTCAAAAATATGTTCGTAAAGTTCCGGTGTCGGCTTGGAACTTCCAAATTTTTCCTTCGCCCAATTTCCGAAACACGGCTGTTCATCGTTAATGAAAAATCCACGGTAGCGCACACTTGGCTCTTTGGAAATTGTCTCTATCTTTTGATCAAATACAATTTCTTCTTTCTTTTTCGGCACGGCATCAGCCCAGAACACCCACGGCGAGACACCCATTTTCTGAGAAATGTAAAACATCCCGTAAGCTGCGCCCCGCTTATCACTTCCCGCGATCACAAGTACATTTTTCCCTTGTTCCGGCACATTTTCGAGGCAGAAAATCCCATACACTTCTTTTTTGCCTCGAATTTGGCTCAAATCCACTTTTTTCTGCGCTTCCAATTCTGCCAATATTTTACTTCTATCACACGTCGCCACCAAGATGTGGTCTGACGCATTTTCCTGCCAGCCTTCTATGCACTCCGGCTGATGTCCGGTCACCTTTTCGATGTCACCGCAGAAAATCCGCGCCAATTTTTGCAATCCTGCAACCGCTTCTGCCTCCACGATCACCGGTGCTGTGTTTTCCTTTGCATATACATTCATTGTTATCATTCTTTTCTCCCTGTCGTTTTGCTGCCAACAAATAGTATTTCGCAATGCTTTATTGTTTTAAGTGTAGCATTTTTGGGGACATTTGACAATTGCAAAAAGGCACTAGAAGTTGGCAGAAGTGGAGTGAAGGATGCCTAAACACGTTTTATCATATAACAACGAAACGTTTCATCTAAAGTTTGCAAATATCGACGACTAATCGGCAAACGTATTTCCGTCGAAAGAATTGCTTGTTTTTGATAGGTTTTTTTATAGTATTTCAAGTTAATAATACTGTTTCGTGATACAGGACAAAATCCAAATTCCTTCAACTTCTCGTTCCAAGCGGTAAGAGAATCTCGCGAAATATAAGACTCCCCATTTGTAGTATAAAAAATAGTATATTTAATTTTGATTCATATCAAGATTTTGCATTAGAAAATATGAAAAGAGGAATATTATATTTTCTAAAATTAACTGTGCTATTTTCGGTAATTATTGCAATAGTATTTTCTATCTTACAAGTTGTTATCACAATTCCAAATGTAAAGAATTTTATAGCAAATGATATTCCTGACTTTTCATATGCAGATGGAATATTAGATGTTAAAAGTGATGATACTGTTACAATAGATAATATTGCTGATCAGGTACTAATTATTGCAGATACCAAAGACTTAGATGAAACAAAAATAAATGAATATAAAGATAAAATAAATTTGTATGATATAGGAGTGCTAATACTAAAAGATAAAGTATATTTAAAGAATAGTTATACAGGTACTGGCTTACAAGAGATACCAATGAGTGATATTGGTAGTATATATGGAAAAAGTGAGTTTACAAAACAGGATATTGTAAATGATATTAATAGCATCAATATGATTTCATTATGTATTAGTTTAGCATTTACAGTATTTTTAGGATTTTTTATAACATATTTAATTATGAGTATATTGGATATAATTATTCTTGCATTGTTAAGTAATATTGTTGCAATGCTACTAAGAGTAAGAATGAAAGTTTCAGCACTAGTAAATATTTCTGTACATGCCATGACATTACCAATTATACTTTTATTAATATATGCTATAGTACTAATGACAACTGGATTTGAAATAAAATACTTTAATATTATGTATAGAGGAATTGCTTATATATATGTAATTACAGCTGTTTTCTTAATACGTCAAAATTTAATTAAACAACAGATGGAATTAACTACTATAGTACAAAAACAAAAAGAATTAAAACAACAATTAGAGGAAAAAGAAAAGGAAAAACAGGAACAAGAACCAAAAGAAAAGGATGAACAAAAAGATAATAAAGAAGATAAATCAAATGATAAAAAAGAAGAGAAAGATAATAATGTAGGAAAAGAAGCTAATGGAGAAGTATAGATAAGGAGGATATCATTTTGATGGAAAATTCAAATAAGAACAAAGATAAGAACAATGATTCAAAAAAGTTTTGGATTTCTTCTATAATATTATTAGTAATTATTATTGCTTTGGCTATAGTATCCTATTTAATCTATAGCAATAATGGTGAAAAAGAAAATGAATTGGTGTTACCATATACAGAATTAATTCAAAATATAAATAATAATACAGTAGAAAAAATAGAACTAACAACTGGAAGTACTACAGTAAAAGTTAAGTTAAAAGATGAAGAAGAAGAAAAAACTACTATTGTACCAAGTTTGCAAGCATTTACAGAATATGTTCAAACAAAAGTAGAGCAAGGAAATGAAATGGAAGTAATTCAAAATAGGCCAAATGTATTACTTTCAATAGGAGATACTATTTTTACAGTTTTACCAACTTTATTAATGATTGCATTAATAATAATGTTGTTTAAAATGCAAGGTCTTGGTGATAAAGGTAAAGTATATGATAGCGAAGAAAAAGATACCAATGTAAGATTTGAAGATGTAGCAGGACTTGACGAAGAAAAAGAAGAAATGGTTGAAATAGTTAATTTCTTAAAGAAACCAGAAGAATTTTATAAAATGGGAGCTAAAGTACCAAGAGGAGTTTTACTTTGTGGTAAACCAGGTACAGGTAAAACATTAATTGCTAAAGCTATTGCAGGAGAAGCAAATGTACCATTTATATCTATGAGTGGTTCGGAATTCATAGAAATGTTTGCAGGACTTGGTGCTTCTAGAGTTAGAAAATTATTTGAAAAAGCAAGAAAGATGGCTCCATGTATTGTATTTATTGATGAGATAGATGCAATTGGAGCAAGAAGAACAAATGCAAGTGGAGCAGAATCAGAGAATAACCAAACATTAAATCAATTACTTGTAGAAATGGATGGGTTTGATTCTGATGAAACAATTATTGTATTAGCAGCTACAAACAGACCAGAAATGTTAGATAAAGCATTATTAAGACCAGGTAGATTTGATAGACAAGTAACAGTTCCAGCACCAGATTTAGTAGGAAGAGAAGCAATATTAAAAATTCATGCTAAAGACAAAAAATTGGCTGATGATGTATCATTATATAGTATTGCAGAAGACACTGCTGGTTTTACAGGAGCAGAACTTGCAAATATTTTAAATGAAGCTGCAATAATAGCAACCAAAAAAGACCATACAGCAATAACAAATGCAGATTTAGATGAAGCGGTTAAAAAAGTAACAGTAGGACTAGAAAAAACAAGCAGAAAAATATCAGATAAAGACAAAAAACTAACAGCATATCATGAAGCTGGACATGCAATAGTAAGTCAATTTTTACCAACACAAACAGCAGTAAAAGAAGTATCAATCATTCCAAGAGGAATGGCTGGAGGATATACAATGTACAAATCTGATGAAGACAAGTACTATATATCAAAAACAGAAATGCAAGAAAAACTAATTGCATTATTAGGCGGAAGAGCTGCAGAAAAACTAATATTAGACGATATTTCAACAGGGGCAAGTAATGATTTAGAAGTAGCAACACAAATAGCAAGAGATATGATAACAGTTTATGGAATGAGTGATGAAATAGGAACAATATCATTTAAAGACAGTGATGGTCAAATGGATTATCAAATGTTTGGAGAAGATATGCAAGATGCAATAGGAAAAGAAGTTAAAAGATTAATAGATACTGCATATAGAGATGCACAAGAAATCTTAAAACAAAATGTTGAAACATTACATGCTATTGCTAAAGAATTAATGACAAAGGAAAAAATAAATGAGCAAGAATTTAATAAATTCTTTATGTAAGTGAACATTTGGGACCGGTTCTGTTTTGCTCACTGCACATTTGGGACCGGTTCTGTTTTGCTCACAAGACTGGTACTTTTTTGCTCACAAGACTGGTACTTTTTTGCTCACAAGAAAGGGGAACTATAGAAAAATGAGTGATTTTGCTGAATATATTTTAAATGAAAAAGATTTAATATCAAAGACTGAAATAATTTATTTTTTAGCTCCAAAGTTAAAAATAAATTTTGATAAGTCTGTTGTATTTAAAACAGAGATTGCAAGAATGTTTTTGAAATATACTAATATTGATGTGGATAATAATTTGGTTTTGACTGCTAGTTTGTTATGTAATTGCAAAAAAGTTGATGATTCTCAAAAATTGGGGAAAATGAAAACTTATGCAAAAGAAGGTGCTGAATATTTAAAACAGCTGGGCTTTGATGATAGATTTTGCAAAATTTGCGAAGGGGTAAATAGATATAGTGGTAATCCAAGAGAAAAAGAGAGTGATATTTTAGAGTTGGCTGATCAGTTTGGCGGAATGCTAATTGATAGATCTGAAAGAATTGCTTTTAATTGTGATGAAGCTTTGGTATTGCTTGAACATAGAAATTTAAAGTCGGCATATAATAGATATTTAGAGAGTTTTAGGGATTTTGCTGAAACAATGGACAAAACTGAGATTAAAGGCAATGTTAATACAACAATTTTCGCTAGATTACAAAAATTGATGAGGGAGACTAAAGATGTTCCTCAACTTGTTAAAAGTATTGCGGAGGATTACTCAATTTGTGTAGACCAAAAATTAAAAGAATTAGAGGAAATTGCAAAATCAGCAAAAGAGACTGCTAATAGAGCAATGTTTACTACAGAGACTGAAGAAAAGATTTTAAAACATGCAAAAGTTGATGATGAATAATAGGAGGAATTATAATGTACGAAGTATTTGCAGATTTGCATGTACACATAGGTAGAAGTGAAACAGGCAAACCAATCAAAATAACTGCGGCTAGAAGTTTGAATTTTGCTAATATTGCAAAAGAATGTGCTGAAAGAAAAGGAATAAATATTGTAGGAATAATAGATTGTGCATCACCATATGTTATTGAAGACATAGAGAATTTCTTAAAGACAGGTGATGCTTACGAACTTGAAGATGGTGGAATAATATACAAGGATAAAGTGTGTATTTTATTAGGAAGTGAAGTTGAAACTTCTGAAAAAGGTAGAAATGGAAAATGTGGAGCTGCACATAATGTGTGCTTTTTTCCTCACTTAAGTGATATAAAGGAATTTTCAAAAGAGATGAGTACTCATATAAAAAATATAACATTAAGTACTCAAAGATCAAATATATCAGGATATGAGTTGATTGATATTGTTGAAAAATATAATGGGATTTTGATTCCTGCACATATTTTTACACCATTTAAGAGCTATTATGGAAATTGTACAGATAGGTTAAAAAATATATTTAAGGAAAAATATGATAAGATTTTTGCAGTAGAATTAGGGTTGAGTTCAGATACATTTTTAGCAGATATGATTTCAGAATTAGAAGACAAGACGTTTGTTACAAATTCTGATGCTCATTCATTGCCTAAAATTGCTAGAGAATACAACAAAATGTTGGTTAATGATATTAGTTTTAAAGAAGTGGTAAAAGCTTTGAAAAATGAAGACGGAAGAAAGATTTTGGCTAATTATGGTTTAGATCCAAAACTTGGCAAATATCATAGAACTCATTGTGATGATTGTGATAGTACTATTGAAACTAAAGAACCAGTTGAAGTTTGTCCTAAGTGTGGAAGTACAAAAGTTACTTTTGGAGTTTTCGATAGAATAGAATTGATAAAAGACAAAGAGACTACAAAAAGTCCTGAAAATAGACCACCATACATATATCAAATTCCATTGAGTTTTATTCCAGGTGTTGGAGGAAAAACTATTGAGAAGTTATTGGATAATTTTGAAACTGAAATGAATATTTTACATAAGTTATCAGAGGATGATATTGAGGCTATTGTTGGAGAAAAGATTGCTAAAAATATCGTGAATGCTAGAGAAGGTAACATGAAGGTTGAATCTGGCGGTGGTGGTAACTATGGTAAGGTTACTGCTTCTTAAGATTGCAAAGTTGATAATGTGCAAAGAATAAAGGTCGCTTGCTTTGCCAATCATATGTATATATGTGAACATGATAAATTCATGTTCTTTTTTTATGGACAAATGAATAGACATTAATAAGTTACAATTCATAGATAAATTGTATCAATTTTAGAAATTACTAATATATTGTTTTTTTATACCTTGGTGTTTGATCGCTTACGCGGTATTTCAAAACAATATATTAGTAATTTCTAAATATAGCATTAAATAAACTATGAATTGTAATATTAGTAAATCTATTTATAAGGAGAAAATCATGCGAAAGAAGAAAAATGAAATTTTTAATGTTATTAAAGAAGACATAAAAAATAATGTAAAACCCTATTTTATAGTATTAGTAATATTTGCAGTTGGAGTATTTTTAGGAGTAATGTTTATCAATCAGATGCAGGAAAAGAGTAAAATAGAACAATACATAAATACATATATTGATGAAACAAAAGGGTTAGAAAATGGAGATTATTTAAGTGAACTTCAAAATGATATATTTAGTAATGTAGGGTTAGTATTGGCATTATGGTTTGCAGGAACAACGATAATAGGAATACCAATAGTGCTTGGAATAATACTAGTTAGAGGCTTTTGCTTGGGTTACACAATTGCATCATGTGTATTTGTGCTAGGACGAATAAAGGGAATAATATTTATATTAATAACAATACTTTTACAGAATATAATATTTATTCCATCGATAATGATATTAGGTGTAAGTAGTATTAAATTATATAAATCGATAATTAAAGACAGAAGAAAAGAAAATATAAAATTATCAATATTAAAACACAGCATTGTTTCAATTGGAATTATGTTAGCATTAATCTTAAGCTCTATAATAAAGATTGAAATTTCATATAGGTT
>OLOR01001987.1_pt1 | contig 17157 bp, 10 predicted proteins | sample 1672521 | NCBI WGS metagenome assembly OLOR01 (sample SAMEA3136695, study PRJEB25190) | human gut metagenome | biome: human gut; feature: human-associated habitat; material: faeces | place: Austria | collected 2013
GATATGGGATCCGTTTTATAAAACAGGAAGAAAGTTATACCAGCCAGTGCAGTCCTCTGTCACCGAAAGTGGGGAAAAGATATGCAGAGCCGTCCAACCGGAAAGAGAGAGGATTGTACAGAGATGGAAACAGAACCTATAACGCAGATGCCGTAGGCGCATATAATATCCTGAGAAAATATCACTCCGTATCCGGAGTAAAAAGAGAACTGTCCGTAACCGGACTGAAAACACCGGAAATAATAAAAGTAGCTGTATAGCTCTAAAGAGCAAACAGTAGTGGTGCCATGGATGCACCCTGAAAAAAGACGGTATCCCGCCTTTTTTCAGATGCTCTGGTAACTCAGTTACCGAGTAATTCACGCGTCTTGACTCTTAGCCTAAATTTGAATAGAATAAGATATAATCAAAATTGGATAACGATTATGATAAAAGTTGTACTATATCACGTCTGAAAAAATATCCCACAAATTGTGACGCATATCTTGCAGAAAGCCTTTTTCAGACAGGATCCAGGGGGACAGGAAAAATGTCTAGAAACACCGTCCCCAAAAAAACCAGGAGGAATTATACAAATGAAAATTGCAGTAACATACGAAAACGGAAAAGTTTTCCAGCATTTCGGAAAAACAGAATCTTTTAAAATATACGAAGTAGAGGATAACCAAATTGTTTCCAGTGAAGTGATCAGCTCTAATGGCTCCGGACATGGTGCGCTGGCGGGACTTCTGGCAGAGCAGGGAATTGATGTGCTGATCTGCGGTGGTATCGGCGGTGGAGCACAGGCGGCACTGGCTGATGCAAGGATTGAATTATGTGCAGGAGCACAAGGAGATACAGACCAGGCAGTAGAAGCTTATCTGAAGGGAGAACTGGTATCTTCCGGCGTGAACTGTGACCATCACGGAGAGGGACATTCCTGTGGACATCATGAAGAAGGACATTCCTGCGGTGACAGCTGTGGAGGCGGATGCGGTTCACACAGTACCATCACAGGACGTAACGTGGGCAAAACCTGCCGCACTCATTACAGAGGAACATTTAATGATGGCACTCAGTTCGATTCCTCTTATGACCGTGGAGAACCACTGGAATTTATCTGCGGTGCCGGACAGATGATCAAAGGATTCGATGCAGCAGTAGCTGACATGGAAGTTGGCCAGGTGGTTGACATTCACCTGATGCCGGAAGAAGCATATGGTATGCCGGATCCTAATGCAATTTTTACACTGGAGATCGCACAGCTTCCGGGATCTGAAGATCTGGAAGTAGGACAGCAGGTATATCTCTCCAATCAGTATGGACAGCCTTTCCCTGTAAAAGTCACAGCGAAAGAAGAAAAAAACATCACATTTGATGCTAATCATGAGATGGCAGGAAAAGAACTGAACTTCAAGATCGAACTGGTTGAAGTGAAATAATTGAAATCAGCCATAACCGCTGAAGCAAAAACAGCACCAATCCCGTTATAATAAGTGAAGGAAGTTTTATCTTCCGGCAGAAAGCATCTGTTTAACTGTGCAAGTATCGAAAAAGATGCTTAAAAAGAGAAAGAGAGTGAATAAGAATGCTTACATTATTATTTGTCATTTGTATGTTTGGTATTTTCGGAAAGCTCATCGGGCTTGCGTTTAAAATGACCTGGGGAATTGCGAAGGTGCTGTTCACACTGGTATTCCTGCCAGTTATTCTGGTCGGACTGGCAATGGGTGGCCTTTTGGTTGTTGCATTTCCGCTTCTGATCGTGGTAGGAATTGTATCGCTGGCAGTGGGATTGCTGAAGGGCTGAAAAATAGAATGGAGAAATGCTCTATGAGAAGATCAGATGAATTTCAACCGGCAGATCTGAAGGGAATTTCCATGATCCCTTTCGGACTGCTGGCAGGATTTATGGATGAAAAAGAAATCAGAATCACAGAGCTTGCAGAAGAAGGATTTCGGTTTCGACTGTCGGAGAAGGCAGTCAGACCGAAATCCTTTTACGTATGTTTCTATGATATGGAGAGATCAACTTATGAAAAAATATGTCTGCAGGATTATAAACTGATAGAAATAGCAGACGAAAACGGTAAGCCAGGACAACCAGAAAATGAAATCACAGAAAACTCCTGGGTTTCGCAGGGACAAGAAAAATGCCTGGTAACACCGTCCCCATATACAGCATGGGTTCAGTGGGGACAGGAAAAATGCCTGGAAACACAGTCCCTCATAAGAAAACTCCAAGAACAATACAGCAGATATATCCGCCTGAAACTGGAAGATGACGATGAAGAACTCGCCAGGGTATTAACGGGATACCCGGAAAAAAAGCCAGTTAATTATTATGATCAGGAAGAGAAACAGAATTACAGCCCGGAAACAGCAATTGAAATTGACCGGCCGGAATTATACAGAGAGTATCTGCAGAAAGATATAAGCCATCTGGTGAGACAATGTTACGAATGGAAATGGATAGCGAAAAGTGTGTCAGAATCAAAATCTAATTTCAGACCAGATCGTATTTACATTGGAAATCAGTTCTGTCATCTGTTATTCCCGAATGAAAAAGAACTATTTATGATGCTGGAGAAAGCACATAAGGAATCTCTTGGAATTACAATTGCGTTCTCTTATGTCCGGGAGTTTATGTTAAATCCCGTGGAAGAGCTGGTAAATCGTCTTGCGCAATGGTGCAGAGAAAAAGATACCTGCATAGAAATCGTTATAAATGACTGGGCGATGGCAGATATTATAGCAAAACAAAATGTAGAATCAGCAAGACCATATCTCATTCCCTGTTTGGGAATTTTGTTAAATAAGCGAAAAAAGGATCCAAGATTCCCCTATAAAAAAGGTGATAAAAGCCTGTACAGTCAGAACAATCTAAATGCAGATTTCTATCGCGAATATCTGCAGAGCGAGTTTGGAATTCAGCGCTATGAATGGGAATCCTGCGGCTATGAGCAGGAATTTCCACAGGGAAAAAACAGTCTGCATCTTCCCTACTATCAGACCAATACTTCCCAGTATTGCCCACTCCACGCAATCTGTACAACAGGAAACCGAGGTATGCAGCGTCTGGTGAAAGAATGTCCATATTATTGCAGTACCTATACTCTGACATATCCAAAACATCTGAACATGACCGGACGCTTTAATTCTTTATTTGGCATAGATAAAGAATTACTGGAACATCCGGAAAAAATAGCAGGTTACATAAACGCAGGAATAAATCGATTAGTTATCAGCTGGAGGTGAAGCAAATGAAAATCACAGCAGGCTTAGGATCAATAGATGAATACATCAGATTCGCAGAAGCTGGTGCAGACGAATTTTTCAGCGGTTATGTACCATATTCCTGGGCGGAGAAATACGGCACAGTGATGCCGTTAAATCGACGGGAAGTATTCTGCTACAATGTACAGCTTGGCGCCTACAGTGAACTGGAAATACTTTCCACAATGATAAAGAAATATGGAAAACCTGTCCATCTGACATTTAATTCTCTCTATTACATTCCACAGCAGTATCCGGAGATAGTGGAAATCATTCAACGCTGCATGAAACTGGGCTTCCACAGCTATATCATAGCAGATCCGGCGCTGATCTTATATCTGCGAAATCAGGGAATTGACTGCGATATCCACCTAAGTGGAGAAAACGGAGAAGTAAACAGCCGTATGATTGATGTTTTGCAGTGCCAGAAACTCAAACGTATTATATTCCACCGGAAGAATACTTTCGAAGATATGCAGGCAGTTATCCATGCAGAACAACTGGCAGGCGGTGAACGAGCGCAGACAGAATTTGAAGCATTTGTCCTCAACGAAATGTGCCAGTTTAGCGGTGCATTTTGCAATTCTCTTCATTGTGATGAAATGGGATATCTTTGCAGAGTACCATATCATCTGGAAAAGATAGCAAAAAAAGACAGACTGTGTATGTACGCCAGTGATTACAGTAGCGGCGACTTTGATAAGATAAATGAGTGTAAATCAGGTAATGGCGAGAGGCATAGCAGGCAGATTTCAGAAGTTTCAGACGAGGAGTCTGTAGAAGTGGAAGATGAAACCTGGCTTAATAGATACGACGACACAGGCTATCTATGCGGTGAAACCGGGTGTGGCCTATGTGCTCTTTACCAGTTGCAGAAAGCCGGCATCACCCATCTGAAGCTGGTAGGCAGAGGCAATTACGTAGATTTTATGGAACAAGACATCCGCAATCTCCGCCGGGCACTGGACATTCTGGACAAGAGCCTTGCGAATCTCCAGCAGGATCAGGATAATGAGAAAATATTTCAGCAGCAAATGAAGCAGACGATTTTTCCAAATGGATGCAGTGAAAATTGCTACTACAGATAACCTGTACCAATATCAGAAATACAATATTTTCAAGGAAAATCACTGTTAAAACGGTTAACAAAATCCTAATTCATCAAGAAAGAATTCTGTCCAAAAACTTCGATATAAACAGTTAGAAAACTTAACTTAAATTTCCCTGTTTTGTTGCTGATTGACTTAAATTATGGTATGATGGAACTATATTAAGCTAATATATACAAAAAAATCTAAAAAAACAGGGCAGGAGTGGTCAAAATGTATCAAGAAGAATACGAACGCTGGTTAGCAGCAGATCTGCAGGACGCAGACCTCAATCCGGAATTATCCAAGATCGAAGGAAACGATGAAGAAATTAAAGATCGTTTCGCAGTAGCACTGAAGTTCGGAACAGCAGGACTTCGTGGAGTACTTGGTGCCGGAACAAACCGTATGAATATTTATGTAGTACGTCAGGCAACACAGGGACTGGCAAACTGGGTGAAAACACAGGGCGGAAACCAGACAGTAGCCATCAGCTATGACAGCCGTCTTAAGAGTGACGTATTTGCCAAAACTGCAGCAGGTGTACTGGCAGCAAATGATATCAATGTCAGAATTTACGATGCACTGATGCCTGTACCGGCACTTTCTTTTGCAACACGTTACTATGAATGCAATGCAGGTATCATGGTAACAGCATCTCACAATCCGGCTAAGTATAACGGATACAAAGCATATGGTCCTGACGGATGCCAGATGACAGACGATGCAGCAGCAATCGTATATGATGAAATTCAGAAAACAGATGTGCTCACAGGTGCGAAATATATGTCTTTCGCAGAAGGTGTAGAAGAGGGAAAAATCCGCTTCGTAGGTGATGACTGCAAACAGGCACTTTATGAAGCAATCGAATCCCGCCAGGTTCGTCCAGGCTTATGCAAAACAGCTGGACTGAAACTGGTTTACAGCCCATTAAACGGCTCCGGACTTGTACCTGTAACTCAGGTATTAAAAGACATCGGAATCAAAGATATTACAATCGTTCCGGAACAGGAATATCCGAACGGATACTTCACAACCTGTAGCTATCCGAACCCGGAAATCTTTGCAGCTCTTGAATTAGGATTAAATCTTGCAAAAGAAACAGGTGCAGACTTAATGCTTGCAACTGACCCGGATGCAGATCGTGTTGGTATCGCAATGAAATGCCCGGATGGTTCCTATGAACTGGTAACAGGTAATGAAGTAGGAGTTCTTCTCCTTGACTACATATGTGCAGGCCGTATCGAAAAAGGCACAATGCCAAAGAACCCGGTAGCAGTTAAATCTATCGTTTCCACACCACTTGCAGATGCAGTAGCAGAGCATTATGGCGTAGAACTCAGAAGCGTACTTACAGGATTCAAGTGGATCGGCGATCAGATCGCACAGCTTGAAGCAGCAGGTGAAGTAGACCGTTTCATCTTCGGATTCGAAGAGAGCTACGGATACCTTGCAGGCCCATATGTACGTGATAAAGATGCTGTTATCGGATCCATGCTGATCTGCGAAATGGCTGCATACTACAGAAGCATCGGAAGCTCTCTGAAACAGAGACTGGAAGAGATCTATGCACAGTACGGACGTTACCTCAACAAAGTAGACAGCTTCGAATTCCCGGGATTAAGCGGAATGGACAAGATGTCAGCTCTGATGCAGGGACTTCGTGACAAACCTCTCACAGAGATTGCAGGTCATCAGATCGTCAAAGTAACAGATTACAAGAAACCAGAAGAAACAGGACTTCCGGCAGCAAACGTACTGATCTACAAACTGGACAACGGTGAGACAGTAGTCGTTCGTCCATCTGGTACAGAACCTAAGATCAAAATCTATTACACAACTCTCGGCAAGAACCTCGAAGAGGCAGAAGCTGAGAAAGAGAAACTTGCAGAAGCTCTGAAACCAATTATGGGCTAAGTGACTATGGAAGAATATGAAGTAATCAGTATCCCGGTATCTGACGGTACAGAACGAGATTTCGCGATCATGGATACGTTTGAATTCGAGGGACAGGGATACCTGGCAGTTTCTCTGATCGAGGGAGATGAGATTCAGGAAGGTGTATACATCTACCGTTATCATAATGCGGAAGATGGAGATGTTGTGGTAGAGCAGATTACTTTACCGTCAGAATACAAAAAGGTTACGAAATTTTACGAGCAGATGTAAGTGAAAAGAAAATAAGAAGAGATCCCAGATTCAGCGGATGAATTGTGCTGAGCCTGGGATCTCTTTTTAAGTTTTACAGATTGGTTTTATTTCACAGTGACTGATTTTACAGATGACCATGTGGAATAATATTTCTTGCCGCTGACAGTCTTATAAGTTCTGATGCGGACATAATATTTTTTCTTTGAGGTCAGGTTCTTGAGTACTGCGGATTTGGCAGAGCTTTTCGCTGTGATGTGTTTGGCATTTTTCATATCACTGCGCCGGCTGTAGTAGATCTGGTATCTGCTGATGGATTTCCTTGCTGTCCAGGAAACTGTGGCCTGTTTTTTGGCAGTTGATTTCAGGGACAGTTTGGAAGTGGTGAGAGGACGAACTGTTACGGAGATTTTTTTGGATGCTTTCTCGTAATCCTGTCCTCTGGCAGCTGTGATAGTGAGTGTAACTTTACCAGGAGCTACAGGGATAATCTTAGTTCCGGAAACCTTGACGATTTTGGAATTGGAAGATTTCAGGGTGATTTTACCATCTGTTTCTGCTGTAAAGACGCTGGTCTTCTTGGTACTCTGATTCAGAGTCACACTTTTGGCAGTGATCACGGCAGGGATTCGGGCATTGGTGATGGTAAAGGTTCTGGTCATGGAGCCGGTGTAATTGCCCTGGCCTGTGATGTTTACAGTGGCAGTACCGACATCGATGTTATCGCTGTAGGAAACAGTGAAATCAGTATCTGGTACAAGCATTTTGTCTCTGGATTTCACAGTAACTGAAGGTTTCTGCTCTGTGCCGTTGTATCTGAAAATATCGGCAGAAAGAGAGGCAGTCAACTGGCTGATATCAGCAGGGGTGATGGTGAATTCCTTTGTGATAGTGCCGGAGTAGTTGCCTTTACCTTTGATGGTTGCTTTGGCAGTACCTGCATTTGTGTTGTTACTGTAAGAAACAGTGAAATCCGTGCCGGAAACCAATACCTTATCGCCAGATTTCACAGTAGCACCTGGTTTCTGTGCGGAACCGGTATAAGTAACTGTATCTGCAGAAAGCTCAGCGGAAAATCCGGAAAAATCAGCCGGAGTGATCGTAAACTGTTTCTTGATAGAACCGGAATAGTTACCTTTACCTGTGATAGTGACAGTGGCAGTGCCTGCGTTTATATTGCTGCTGTAGGAAACTGTAAAGTCGGTATCTGCAGTTAACTGTGCATTGTCGGATTTCACAGTGACTACAGGTTTCTTTTCTGCGCCATCGTAGATAAAGGAATCAGCAGAAAGAGAAGCTGTGAATTTGCTGAGGTCAGCCTGGGTGATCTTAAAGGATTTCGTAATGGTACCGGAATAGTTGCCTTTGCCTGTAATAACGGCTTTGGCAGTGCCGACATTAATGTTGTTAGTGTAGGAAACGGTGAAGTCAGTACCGGAAGTCAGCTGTTTACTGCCGGATTTCACAGTAACCTCAGGTTTCTTTTCTGTGCCGTCATAGCTGAATGTGCCTGCCGCTAGTGAAGCAGTCAGTTTGCTGAAATCCGCCGGAGTAATGATGAATTCTTTTGTAATAGAGCCGGAGTAATTGCCCTTACCTGTAATGACTGCGGAAGCAGTGCCTACGTTTACATTGTTACTGTAGGAAACAGTGAAGTCCGTGCCGGAAGTGAGCGTTTTGTTTCCGGATCTGACTGTTGCGGACGGTTCCTTTTTAGAACCATCGTAGCCAAATGTGCTTGCTGAGAGGGAAGCGGTAAAATTTGCGATGTCAGCCGGAACAATCCTGAAGCTTTTTGATGCAGAACCGGTGTAGTTATTTCTGCCTGATATTGTTACCGTAGCAGTACCTACAGCACGGTTATTGCTGTAGGAAACCGTGTAATCTGAACTGGCAGTTAAGGTGTTATTACCGGATTTTACAGTAACTTCAGGTCTTTTGTCGGAACCGTCATACGGGAAAGAATCTGCAGATAATATAATGCTGCAGTTACTGATGTCCTGTTTCCGAATTGTGAAATACTGGGTTAATGTACCTTTGTAATTGCCCTGGCCGGTGATGCGTGCCCGTGCGTAATCAGTAACTTCGATATTGTTAGTATAAGCGACGGTATAATCAGTATCTGGTGTCAGTTTCTTACCATTATGTGTGACACTTACGGCTGGTTTTTGTTCAGAACCGTTGTAGTAAGCGGATTCAACGGAGATACTGGTATCAGCTGCTGTTAGTGTTTGAGGATTAATACGGTAAGTGGTGCTTACAGAACCTGTATATTTACCAATACCTGTGGCTGTTACTGTAACAGTACCTGCATTTACGAGATCTCCTTCGTAAGAAAGTTTAAAATCTGTTCCTTCTGTTGCTGCAGCACCGTTTATTGTTAAGGTTGCAGATGGTTTATGTTCAGTTCCATCGTAATTATAGGTACTTTTTTCAAGAGAAAGACGGGAATGGCTGCTGTCGATCATATTGACATAAAAATCGGTTTTCAGGACATAATAGTCGCTGTATTTGGATTTAATGCTGATAGTGGCTTTGCCGGCTTTTTTGGCAGTGATCGTAGCCATATCAATAGTATTCATTTTTATAGACAGAACACTTTCATCTGAACAGCTGATTTCGCATTCGGATAATTCCGGATAAGATGAATTGGCAGAATTGAAGTTAGGAGTCCACCAGAGATCGGCAGACTGTCCAATATCCATATAATTAGATCTGCCCATATAGATATAGTTATAACTGTCAGGTTCTTTCTTCTTCCACAGATTGATAGAGGTAGGAACGGAAACGGTATCCTGATAGCCGCAGGCTGTACAGGAACGTTTCATTAATCCATTAACTGGGGTTCCATTGGCAAACTTGTGACCATTTGTAATCCTTGAAGCATGATTCTCTGAAAGGTTGGACAGGTTGATGCTGTAAAAGGTATTTACCTCATTTTTCCAGGTATACCAGATCAGTTTTCCATTTACAATGACTGGAACACAATCAGACAGATTTCCTACCATCTGGTAAATAGAACTGGTTTGCTGTCCGTTTCCGTCCAGAGCAGTATAGTAAACATGTCCCTGGCTGGACCACATAATGATGAAACTGTTGCTGCCTGTTTTGATCAGATGGGGAGCAGAGGCTGTATCTTCAGTTCCTGCATAGTTGGAAAGATAACGGATCACTGGTGTATCACCGGATTTTGGGGCAGAAAGGATGAAAACATTTCTGGTGGTTCTGGTATTGTCAATATCACAACTTCCTGCAACCAGATAAGAAGAATCTGAATATTCAAATCCGCCTACTGTAGCAGCCGTATAAGTACCGCCGCCTAATGTAAAATCCATTATTACAGAGGTAGAGAAATTCTTGGTAAAACGTCCGGTGCTGCTGTCAATGGTACTTTTGACAAGATTGATTCCTCGTGGATAGGTATCACCCTGATCTACTCCCAGGAAGGTTCCATTATCCATTTTCAGAAATTGTGTAAAAGTATGACTTACGTAACCGGAAGGGGTATATTCCACTTTATAATACTGATCCATAATACTCATATCGGAAGTATTTACAGAGAAAGTTACATTTGCCTGATGTCCATTATACATAACATGACAGGTTCTGACATAGAGGTAGTTTCCGGATACCATCATTCTGGCTGTTCCGAATGCAAATGGCTGGGCAGTATTGGCACCAAAAAGGCTGCAGGAGCCCTGGGCTTTCCAGTCTTTGGAATATTTTGTCACACGGTAGGTTTCCACAGAATCATTATGATCCGGGTTGTTTTGACCAGTGAGAATATAGTAATTGTCATTGCTTTCATAGAATGCGCCGAAAATTGGCAGGGACAGATCCAGTGTCATTGCTCTTTTGAAGTTATAGGATGTGTCGTAATATTCGATCAGAAGCTTACCATCCAGGGCACCGGCCTGTACACGCATAAGGTTGCCGTCAGGGCTTGTGGTGAGATAGGAATCGATGGTTGTAGCCCAGGCTTCATAGTCCTGAGATTCCAGATTGCTTCCCTTGTAAGTATCGCAGATTGTTTTTAGAGAAGGATCATTTTCAATGTCTGCTTCTACAATAGAATAATTAAAATGAGTAGAGATGGAATTCTCCAGACCGCCGGCAACCGGCGCTTCTTCTGTTTCCACCTCATCAGAAGAGAATTCACTGTTCGTTTCTTCATCAGTGAAAATCTCGTCTTCAGAATCAAAAGCTGCTGTGTCGTCTGTGGCATCATCTGCCGAGAAATCGTCTGTGGCTGTCGGATCTGCGACAGCTGAATTGGTGTCTGTCTGAGCCTGCGTGCTGTCTTCTGTAAAGTCAGAGCCGTCTGAAAAATCAGTGGCACTGACTGGAGATGTTCCTAGCAGGCAGATAGAAAGCAGGACAGATAGAGATTTTAAAGTTCTGTTTTTCATGTTACTCCTCCTTAAAAAAGTGTGTGAATATTATGGGTATATTTTACAATAAATGGAACAAAAAGTGTAGATTTCCGGGGCAAAAAAAATACTTTAAAATAAGAGTGCCAGGCTTTATAATTACACTTAACAAAAGCAGATAATGGAACAGATAAAAAATTTCGTTGTCTGATAAAAAAGGGGATTATAAAAATCCTCTTAGTATTTAACAGGAGGAAACGAAAATGGAAAAACCAACCGTATATTTCACAGATTTCCGATGCTCAGTAGGAACCAGCCAGCTGGATAAGCTGAAAAAACTCTGTATTGCAGCTGGAATCAAAGATATTGATATGGAAGGGAAATTCGTAGCGATCAAGATGCATTTCGGAGAGCTTGGAAACATGGCATTTCTGCGTCCGAATTATGCAAAAGTAGTCGCTGATCTTTGTAAGGAGCAGGGAGGACTTCCGTTCCTGACAGACTGCAACACCCTTTACCCGGGAAGCAGGAAAAATGCTCTGGAGCATCTGAATTGTGCGAACATGAATGGTTTTAACACCATCACTACCGGATGTCAGATCATCATTGGTGACGGACTGAGAGGTACGGATGAAGTGGAAGTGCCTGTAGTAAATGGAGAATACTGTGAAACAGCACTGATCGGACATGCAATCATGGATGCGGATATTTTTATCAGCTTAACTCATTTCAAGGGACATGAAGCGACCGGTTTCGGAGGCACGATCAAAAATATCGGTATGGGCTGCGGAAGCCGTGCAGGAAAAATGAAACAGCATGCCAGCGGAAAACCGGCTGTAAATGAGGAACTCTGCCGTGGATGCCGCCGTTGTGCCAAAGAATGTGGCAGTGATGCCATTACCTATCTGAATAAAAAAGCAGTTATTGATTATGACAAATGTAAAGGCTGTGGACGCTGTATCGGAGCCTGCAGTTTTGACGCAGTTTATAATCCAAACAGCAGTGCCAACGAACTTCTGGACCGCAAAATGGCTGAGTATGCACAGGCAGTCTGTCATGGACGTCCATGTTTCCATATTTCCCTGGTGCAGGACATCAGCCCGAACTGCGACTGTCACGGAGAAAATGATGCGCCGATCCTTCCAGATATCGGAATGTTTGCAAGTTTTGACCCGATCGCACTGGATCAGGCATGCGCAGATGCCTGTCTGAAAGCAGCACCTATTGCCAACAGCCAGCTGGGAGAACATCTGGCGAAACCGGACTGGCACTGCCACCACGACCATTTCAAAGATTCCAATCCAAACATTGAGTGGGAGGCTACACTGGATCAGGGTGAAAAGATAGGACTGGGAACCAGACAGTATGAACTGAAGATTGTGAAATAGAAAAGGAGCAGTGTGAATTACAGCTTTACAATTACGGAAGTATTGGACACTTCTGGGTGAAAAAATACGAAAATCTCCGGGTACTGGAATATCAGATCGAGATCTTGCGTGATAAGTATGATTATCTGGGAGAGGAAGTTTTATAGAAATACTGTTCACGCAGATATAGAAATAAAAGGAAGGAGAGAGGGGCTATGAAAAGGATGTTTGCAATACTGCTGGCATTTCTGGTACTTGTTCAATCTACCTGGGTCTTGGCAGCAGATTTTTCAGATGGGACAGGAGATGATACTTTTTCTTCGGGATCAGAAGACATGATAACAGAGCCATCTGAAGAAGAGATTTTTTCTGAACCGGATATGTCTTCGGAGGATGAAACGTCAGAGGATAATTTTTCGACGTCTGATGAGGAGGAAAATGAAACACAATCAGCGCAAAACGATCAGGAACAGGAAATAACTGCAGAAAGCCTGATTGGAAAAGATTATTATGCAGGATCTGACTATATAGGATTCTTCAGAGGAACAACTACTTCTGATAATAAAGAGATCTATTTTAAATGGAAAAAAGGATATGAGATCCTGTATCTGTACATATCGGATGTGCATAGTACTTCGCCGGATCACTTTTCTACATTGCTGTACTTAAATTATATGAGCGATTTTTCCACTGTTTCTGTTTCAGAAAGAAAGTCTTATTATGGGGCTTGTCTGGAAGGTACTTTGGAGAAAAATGGACAATGGGAATTTAAAATAACAGATATTTTTGGGTCAGTAGTATACAGGCAGAATTTTGATGAATCTGGTCAGAAGGCACTTTTTGATCTGAATGATCAGGGGATTCTGCTGGACAGTGAAGGAAGTGTAAAGGGATCTTATTATGTAAGAGACGGGAACTCAGTCAAAGCGGAACTCGATTTGATCACATGGGAGATCCAGGATACGAAAATTGCGCAATTTAAAGGTCTTTCCTATGATATTTCAGCAGAAAATTCCAGAAATGTAATTGCTTCACTAAACATAAAATTAAAAGCTGTCAATGTGGGAAAAACGACTTTGACAGGTACTACTGCGGAGGGAAAAACAGTATCTTGTACTATTTATGTAGAACCTGAGATGAAAGTTACAGCACCGGTAAGCATTCCTGACAGTGATGAGATCATATGTAAGATTTCTCTTCCAAAGGCAAATAAAGATTATCTGGATAATTATATGAAAAATCTGAAACATACGATCAAGAATAATGATTCAACAGGTTCCTTAACAGAGGATTCTTTTTCATATAGTATTTCTTCTGATAATACCAGCGCTTCAGGAATATTAAAAGTAAGAGCTTCCGGTTCTCAGGGAAGTGCAGATATCACTTTCACATCAGAAGGTGGATTTTCGAAAACGGTTAATGTTCCTATTGCAAGAGATAACATTTCAGATTACTTTGTGCTGAGAAAAGATACGAATCGTTTTGATCATAATCCAAGTACTTGGGGGACTGCAGATTTTTCAACGGATTATCTGGATCTTCTTTTAAGCATGCAGTCGAAACATCCGGTCATCAGCAAAAACAGATTACGCCAGGAAGAGCACAGAGCCTGGGATGGTTCCTGTCTGGGAATGGCATTATCTATGATTTACATGAATGAAGGAATGCTGTCTGAGCGTTTAGGAGATACCTATTATTACAGTTTCGACAACCCGCTTAAAGGTTCGCCGTTAATGAATACGATCAATTATTATCAGCTTTGCCAGAATTCAGATAATTTTTCATATTCTCATAGTACATATAAAGAAGGACTTACAAACCTTTTAATGGGAGAAAGTCTTAGCTCTTTTTTGAAAAATATGGTTACAGAAGCAAAGAAGAGTTCTAATGAACGCCTGCCATTCTGCTTTACCTATACCTATACTTATATGGTCGATAATAAATCTCACACAGATGGTCATTCAGTAGTAGTATGCGGATATGAAAAAGATGCTCATACAGGCGGGCATCTGATAAAAATTTACGATTGCAATACGATATCTTCCAGGTATCTGTATATGAATATTTCTTCAGATTTCAAATCTTTTTCATTTACAGACAGTAATGGCGCGGTGTTAAATTCTTTATGGAAAAATATGCAGTTTATAGGAATTAATGATCTGGCATCCGCATCATGGAATCTGTTAAAGAATTCAGGAAAAAGTATGGTAAGTGTCAATGCTGCATCCGCGTCACAGAATACTGCTGAAATAAGTTTTTCTGCATATAAACAGTTTAATCTGAAAAATGAAAAAGGACAGACACTGTCATATGATGGAAATACATATGCGGGAAATCTGCCGGTATATTCTTCAAAAGTAAGTGGTGAAACAAACCCTGTTATTACAATTGAAACAGATCCGGTTAATTCTTTCGAGGTTTCCGGTTTTACTGATGAATTTGAGATTTCGGCAGAGATAAATGGAAAATATTATAATGCCAGTACGGATGGTGCTTCGAAAATAGTGCTGGATAAAACGAATGGAATTGTGACAGATGGAGAAAATTACTCATTTTCTATGGCGGTAAGTGCAGATCTTCAGACTTGTGATCTTTTTCAAGTTTCCGGATCAACCAGTGGAACAAGTAACATGACCAGTGATGCTGATAAGATTACTTATCAATCGGAAGAGACAGTTTCCAGTGTAAATGTAGCTATTTATAATGGAAATGATTATCGTACGGAGAATGTGAATTCTGATTGTGATGAAATCAGTTTCTACGATACATCTGCAGGGCAGTTAAGTGTTTCGAAAATATTGACATCCGGAAGCTGCGGAGCAGATGCTCAGTGGAAATTAAATACCCGGGGGACACTCACGATCAGTGGTTCTGGTAAAATGGAGGATTTATATGGAGAAACTTTTGTGCCTTCTTAATTATCAGTCCAAGGTAAAGAAAGTAGTAATACAGAATGGGATCACAAGGATAGGTGGTGCGGCATTTTTTGAACTGAGTAATCTGAAAGAAGCTGTGATTCCTGAGAGTGTGACGGAGATTGGATATCAGGCGTTTGCATTTTGTGGGATGTCAGATATTGTAATTCCGGCATCAGTTATTACCATTGAGGAAGGGGCATTTACAAGTGATAATCTGAAGAGTATCTCTGTAAATGCGGATAGTAAATCCTTTACTTCTGTAGATGATGTTCTGTTCAGTAAAGATAAAACAGTGCTGGTGGCATATCCGGGAGGAAAGGCTGCGGAGTCTTATTCAATTCCGGAGGGAACACAGAAGATCGGCATTATGGCGTTTGAAATGCAGATTAATCCGGAGTCTGTTATAATTCCGGCAAGTGTGGATTATATAGGAGAACAGGCATTCGGATGGATGGGTAAGAAACTGAAAAGTATTTATTTCAAGGGAGATATGCCGGTATTCGAGGAGAATTCCTATAGCAATGTATTTTCGAATACGACGACTACAGCGTATTATCCTGATGATAACAGTACGTGGAAAAGAAGTTCACTTCCCGGTGTGTCATCAGTAACATGGAAAACCTGGACAGTACCCGGAACGCCGACGGTGACACCAACGGCAACGCCTACGCCTACGCCAAAACCGACGGTGACACCAACGGCGAAGCCAACGCCAAAACCGACAGCAGCGCCGAGCCCAACGGTGACACCAACACCAACGGCGAAGCCCACAGCGACACCAAGGCTGACGGTAACGCCTGGTCCCACAGCGACGCCGAAACCGACAGCAGCGCCGAGCCCAACGGCAGCGCCTGAACCAACGGAAACACCTGCGCCGAAGCCAACGGTGGCACCGACAGCAACCCCTGCACCAACGGCGAAGCCAACAGCAGTACCAACCCCTGCTGTGCTTACAGGGAAGTTCACAGTCACTCTTTCCAAAACATCCTATACCTATAATGGAAAAAAACAGACTCCGAAAGTTGCAGTAACTTATAAAGGAAAAACTGTTTCTTCGAAATACTATACAGTAAGTTACAAAAACAACAAAAACGTAGGAAATGCATCTGTCACTGTAACGGGAAAAGGAAAATACAAAGCCTGCTCAGGAAAAGCATCATTTAAAATTATCCTAAAGCCAGGAAATATATCAGAACTGAAAGCCGGAAAGAAATCCGCATCTGTCAAATGGAGCAAAATATCAGGAGCAGCCGGATATCAGCTACAGTACAGCACCAGCAAAAAATTCTCAAAGAGTAAAACTGTAAAGATATCAGGAACTGCAAAAAATAAGCAGACAATTAAAAGTTTAAGTTCCCAAAAGACTTATTATGTAAGAATCCGTGCATATAAGATGGTAAACGGTAAGAAATGGTACGGAGCCTGGTCGAAGAGTAAAAAATGTTGTGTTAAATAAGAAAACAAGGTCTGAACGCTGAAAAACAATGTTCAGACCTTGTTTTTATCTACTGATACCGTAACATAACAATTGAATCAAAGCTATCTCCGTGATCCAGCCACTGGCAGCTGCCATCATTTTTGGTGCAGATGTCTTCGATGATAGATAAGCCGAAGCCATGGTTTACGATATCGGATTTGGATGTTTTGTGGTCAAAAGTTTGTGCAGGGTCTTTGCTGTTTCGCATATGTATGGTAAGAAAACCAGCTGACATGCGTGAGGTCACGGAAATAAAAGGTTCCGGAAGTCCGCATGTACTGCAGCTCTCAAGTCCATTATCCAGGAGATTGAAAAATATACTGCTCAGCTCAGAAGAAGAAATGCACGACTTCTCCGGAAGAAGGATCTCATAGCTGATTTTGACATTTTTCTGCAAAGCCAGAAATCTTTTGTCCGCAAGGATCGCATTGATCAGGCTGTCATGGCAGATCGGGTGGAAACGCTCCTTCTGGAAATTATCTGTAATAGCAGGAAGGTAGTTCTGGATCTTATCATATTCACCTGACTTCAGAT
>OLOR01002002.1_pt1 | contig 17044 bp, 17 predicted proteins | sample 1672521 | NCBI WGS metagenome assembly OLOR01 (sample SAMEA3136695, study PRJEB25190) | human gut metagenome | biome: human gut; feature: human-associated habitat; material: faeces | place: Austria | collected 2013
TAAGTTTTATTCTGCTTTTCTTGGAATATATAAAAATGAAAATTTTACAAATAAAAAAATTTATATTAGGTGTTGTGATAGTCTTTTTAAAAAATGGTATTATTCAGCCGTTGTAGCAAATACTACAATTACACCTGCCCAGATAGTAGAATATTTAGACCCAGATAGTGTGTCTTATAAAATAAAAAATCTTGACTATAAGGATGAGAGTAATTTAAGTTATAAAAAGATAAATTATTCAATAGATAGTCATCCTATAACATATGATTTTAAAAATATATTAAGTTTAGGTAAAAATAGTATTCAATTTGATGATATAGGTAGACTTGTTAATATAAGTAAAATTGAATTAAATGAATTACTTTCAAGTAGTGAGGATAATTATATATATTATTTACTGGAATTAGCTATGGAAATGAAATTGGTTACAACTATACCATCTATAGGAGTTGTTACATTTCAAACTACAAATAGTGCCGATGATATATTAAAATTAGATAATAGAAAATTATTTGATTTAATGTTAGATGGAGCATATGAATTAACTAAAAATAAGATTATAACCAATAAAACAGGGCATAAAAAACATATTAAAGAATGGATAACAGAGTTTACGGAAGTAGATAATGTTATGAGGTCTTTAATGGAATTAGAAAATGGTAAAAATTATACTGATGACGAGTTTAGTATGTTTTTACTGGAAATGGGTATTTTGTTTGATAAATATTTTCTTACACCATATGGTTATTATTTCAAACTTATAAATCCTTACTACGGTATGCCTTTTGATATTATAAATGAATTTATGTTTATAGACTCCTTAGCAGAGGATTACGGCGAAATATATTTGGAAGATTACGAGGATATTATGTATTCGCCTTGTACAAGTTATTCCTTATCAAAATTAGGTATAGAGTATTATGAAAAACAATCTTTAGAGAAAACCCAGCTAGATGATTTAGATATTGAAGATGTTTTTGATATTATTCTTAATAACAAGGTAGAAAAGTACCATAGATTAAGGAATAAAACTGTAGAGAAAAATGAAACTATAGCATTAAGTATGTACGACAATGATAATCCTTCTGAAAGTTTATTAGATAAATTTAATAAAAATATGTCCCTTGCAAAATTAAGTCATATTATTTGCCATAAATATAAACTTATGGGGGATTCATACGACTACAGCTTTTATACATTACCTAAGACTGTTTTTTCAGAATATAGATGCGATTTTGAAAATGTAAATTACAATACAGTTAATGTAACGCTAAAAGATATTTTTAGTCGCTTTAATGAACTTTATTTGGAATTTGGTAATAATAAGGTTTTTGTTATCAATAAAGTGTAAAATTTAATAGGTAATTTATTAGAAATCTTTGCATATAATGTATTGAGGAGGTTGTACATTTATGCGAAGATTTTTATTTTTATTATTAATTGTTTTGTTGTGTGGATGCTCGGAGGCTGATAACAGCTCTAATACAGCTACGGTAGGCAAATATGGAGAAAGTATGCCTATAACAAGAGCTGAGGTGTGTAAAATGATAGCTTTGTCTAAGTATAGTCCAGAGGAAATTGACCTATTGGAAAGAAAGATAGTATTTAAAGATACTGATATGAATAAATGGTATGATAAATACATAAATAGTGCATTTACAGGGGGTTATATAAGTGGTGTTGATGAAGAACACTTTGACCCGGAGGGATATTTGTCATTAAGACAAGCCCAGTTCCTTATTAACAAAATAACAAATTCAGAAAAATTAAAACTAAAATATAACGAAGAAGATAAGGATAAACCTATTTCTTATTCAATGTGGGTAGAGGCTTTTGAAAAATCGGCTAAAATAGCAAATTTAAAAGTTGCAAATCAAAGTGTGGTAGTTTATGCAACAAAAGAGCAATGCTCAAAATTAGGAGATAACTTTATACTTACCGATAAGGGATTATTAAAGACAGACGGAATAGATTTTTCTGCTTATTATGATTGTCAGATTAATGTTATAACAAGAGAAAAAGAGATTGCTGCTATTAAATCTATTGAAAATGATTGTCCGGTTATTGATAACTTAACTGTTGTAAAGGCCAATTCAAAGGGAATAGATGTTCAATTAAACGGAGCTACCAGATTTTTCAAAATCGAAAATAGTACATATAAAGAAGGGGACAAAGTTAAAATTTCATTTTTGAAAAATGGAGCTTATGAAATTAAGTATATGTAATTTATAAAGGCACTTTTACATATTAATTATGTAAGAGGTGATTATATTGCGTAAAATTAATATTTTAGGTGGGGATTACAGGTATAAAATATTAAAAAATCTTTTTGAAGCAGACGGACTTGATGTAAAAACTTTTGGAAATATACATATTGAAAATAATAGTAGTTCATTAGATGAAATGTTAGACAATACAGACTTGTTAATAGGGCCAATACCTTATACTAAGGATAAAAAGTACATAAATCTGTTTTGTGAAGATAAAATATCAATTTCGGAACTTTTATTAAAATGAAAAGCAAAAAAATAACTTGCTTTGTCGCATGAGTAATTGATGAGGAATTTAAAAATAAAGTTAAAAGTTGTGAAATTAAGGTATACGATTTTTTTGAAATAGAAACCGTTGCCGTAAAAAATGCAGTACCGACAGCCGAAGGTGCAATTATGACGGCTATGGAAGAAAGTGAAAAAACACTTTTCGGAAGTAATAATTTAATTCTGGGTTATGGACGATGTGGTAAGATACTTGCTCACACATTAAAGGGGCTAGGTGCTAATGTAAGTGTTTCTTACAGGAAACAGTTGGATTTAGCCTATATATCAGCCTATAATTATAATCCGGTTAAATTTGACGATGTAGAAAAAGTAATTGGTAAATATGATTTTATATTTAATACAATACCGGCCCTTGTGTTGAATAAAAAGGTTTTAAATTGTGTTTCTAAAAATGCTACTATAATTGATATAGCTCAAGCTCCGGGAGGAGTAGATTACAACTATGCAAGGAGTATTGGACTAAGAGCTTTGTACTGCCCAGGGTTACCGGGGAGGATTGCACCTGTTACAGCAGCAGAAATTTTGAAAGAGGCTGTTGAAACAATCGTTGCAGAAATAGATATGCCATATCACAAAAATAGATAAAACCTCATAATATACAGGGGAGGTGATATGGTGGAATTGAAAGGAATTAATTTAGGATTGTGTATGTGCGGTTCTTTTTGCACTTATAAAAAATCCTTTGAGGCTATTGAGCGATTAAAGAAAATAGGTGTTAATATATATCCTGTAATGAGCAAAATTTCCTATACTACTGATACAAGATTTGGAAAGGCTCTTGAATTTAGAAAAAGACTTGAAGATATGACAGGAAACAAAATTATTGACTCCGTTTTTTCTGCTGAACCTATTGGGCCACAAAATTTTTTGGATATTATGCTTGTTGCACCTTGCACAGGTAACACAATGGCAAAATTAAATAATGGTATCACAGATGGTCCGGTTACAATGGCGTGTAAGGCACATTTAAGAAATAATAAACCTCTTGTACTTTGCCTTGCTACTAATGATGCCCTTGGTATAAATTTAAAAAATATAGGTGGATTGATGGTAAGAAAAAATATTTTCTTTGTACCTTTTGGACAGGATAATCCATCTAAAAAGCCTCTGTCTATGATTTCTGATTTTGAAAAGATAGAAGATACTTTGAAAAAGGCTTTAGAGTATGAACAAATACAACCTATACTAATTTAAGGATAGAAAAGGCTGTTGCAACGAAAACAACAGCCTAGAGTTTTAATTATATTACATAATTTTTTAAGCTACCAATTTTTTCTATACGACATTCTATTACATCGCCTTTTTTAAGAAATTTAGGTGGCTGAAATCCCATACCTACGCCGGCAGGTGTACCCATAGAAATTATAGTACCAGCTTTTAATGTAGTACCTTGAGATAGTTCACTTATAACATGAGGAATATCAAAAATAAGTAAACCTGTATTGCTATTTTGTCTAAGTTCTCCATTTATGTAAGATTGTATAGTAAGCACAGGGGGTCTATCAAATTCATCTTCTGTTATAATATCAGGTCCCATAGGACAAAAACCGTCAAGACTTTTACCAAAATACCATTGTTTATGTCTGGTTTGAAGATTTCTTGCACTAACATCGTTTAAAATCGTGTAGCCAAAAACATAGTCAAAAGCATTTTCTTCTGAAACATTTTTGGCATCTTTTCCTATTATCACAGCTAATTCACATTCGTAATCCAAACTGTCTACTAATTCAGGATATGATGGAATATTACCTTCTGTAGCCACACATTCATTAGCTCTCTTTGAAAAATATACTGCGAAAGGTCTATCCCCACCAAAAGCTTCTTTTTTGTAACGAGCTGATTCTTCAGCATGAGCCATATAGTTGATGCCTAGACAAATTATGTCTTGTTTAGGATTAGGGATTGGGGCAAGAGTTTCAGTTTCTTCTACATTGATTTTATCAGAAACTAAATCTAATAATTCCTGTGTTGATTTATTAGAATCTATTAATTCATTCATAGAATTGAAAGGTAAGGTATAAACAAAATTGTCTTTTACTATACCAACTTTTACATTATTGTTGTGTTTAAAAGTTCTTAATCTCATTTTTTCACACTCCTTTCCTTGATTATATCACATTGGTAAACAAAGTTAAATAAAAAAGTTTATACGAACAAATGTTTGACAAAGGTTAAAATATATTGTATAATGTTGATAAATCGAAGATATGTTCGAAAAAAGGAGGAGAGATATGAAAGAATATAAAAATTCAGCTAACAGAATTATTGTAGCATTATTGTCTGTAGTTGGCTTTGCTATTGCCTATGGAATATGCTGGCTTGTAAATGCTGAATTTAAACATATGTTTGCTATTACTATGCCTTTTGTTGTTGTAGCAGAAATTTCTTGGATTTTATTTGGCATAAATTCAGACTTAGAAGAAAAACGAAGAAAAGAAAGGGCTATAGCCAGACAAAAAAGAAAGAGTTTAGATTATGGAAATAATGTAATATATGGCTTTGCGGAAAAGGAAAGAGATAAATATTTTTTGTTCAAGGTTTCTTAATATAGGTAGAAAATGGTTTTTAGTTGACAAATCGGTTGTTCTGAATTAAAATCAATATGTAAATACTGATTTAGAGAAAGGAAACAGAAAAATGAAAATTGCTTTAATCAATGAAAACAGTCAGGCAGCAAAGAATGAATTAATCTTCAATACTTTAAAGAGCGTAGTTGAACCTATGGGTCACGAAGTATTTAACTATGGTATGTACTCTGCTGATGACGAAGCACAGCTTACATATGTTCAGAATGGTATTCTTGCAGCTATTTTATTAAACTCTGGTGCAGCTGATTTTGTTATTACAGGCTGTGGTACAGGCGAAGGTGCAATGCTTGCTTGTAATGCTTTCCCAGGTGTTTTATGTGGTCATGTTGTTGACCCATCTGATGGTTATATGTTTGCTCAGATTAATGATGGTAACTGTGCAGCTTTCCCATTTGCTAAGGGCTTTGGCTGGGGTGCTGAATTAAACCTTAAATATACTTTCGAACAGCTTTTCTGTGGCGAAAGTGGTCAGGGTTACCCAAGAGAAAGAGTAGTACCAGAACAGAGAAATAAGAAAATTCTTGACGAAGTTAAGAAGGTTACTCATACTGATTTAATTACTATTCTTAACAACCTTGATAAGGACCTTGTTAAGGGTGCTATTAGTGGCGAAAAGTTCCAGGAATACTTCTTCGCTAATTGCAAAGATGAAAAAATTGCTGAATGTGTTAAGGCTCTTTTAGCTTAATCAATAATATTTGGTAGTAAAAATGCTCTCGTTTTATAAGCGAGAGCATTTTTTGTGTCATATTTATTTTACATAGGTAAAAGTAACATAGCTACTTTAAAGAATACGAAAACTGAGAAAGTATCTACAATAGTTGTAATAAGTGGAGATGCCATAATAGCAGGGTCCAATTTGAGTTTTTGTGCAACCATTGGGAGTATACAACCAATTAATTCAGATAAAATAACAATAAGCATAAGTGTAAAACCTATTGTAAATGATAAAAGTACAGTAGAAAAAGTGAACTGATTTCTGTACATAATATAAATTCTTATACCATTTACTATTGCAAGGGCAACACCAACAACTAAAGCAATTCTAAATTCTTTAAACATTACTTTGAAAATATCCTTGAACTTAATTTCTTCAAGAGCAAGACCACGAATTACAAGGGTTGAACTCTGAGAACCACAGTTACCACCAGTATCCATAAGCATTGGTATAAATGAAACTAAAATAGGTATAGCAGTAAATGCGTTTTCGTATTTTGTTATTATTGTGCCTGTAAGAGTTGCAGAAAGCATAAGGAATAAAAGCCATAATATTCTGTGCTTTGCGTGATTAAATACAGATGTTTTAAAATAACTGTCTTCGTTAGGTGTCATGGCAGCCATAATTGCGAAATCCTCTTCAGTTTCGTCTTCCATAACATCCATAGCATCATCAACGGTAATTATACCAATTAATCTGTCTTCGTTATCTACAACAGGAATAGCAAGTAAGTCGTATTTTGAGAATTTCTTAACTACATCTTCTTTATCATCAAGGGTGTTTACAGCTATAATGTTGGAATCCATAATATCTGAAATTTTACAAGAATAGTCGTTTAAAAGTAAATCCTTAACAGAAACTGTACCTAAAAGTTTTCTATCCTTTTCAATAACATAACAAGTGTAAATTGTTTCCTTGTCTACACCAGTTTTTCTGATTATACTAAAGGCTTCTTCAACTGTTTGCTGTGGGCGGAAGTTGACATACTCAGTTGTCATAATACTTCCGGCACAATCTTTAGGATACTTTAAAATATCGTTTATAGTATTTCTAGTTTCTCTATCTGTATTTTTAAGTATTCTTTTAACAACACTTGCAGGCATTTCTTCGATTAAGTCTACAGCATCGTCAATGAAAAGGTCTTCCATAATTGCTTCAATTTCTTTATCAGAAAAACCTTTGATAATAAGTTCCTGTTCGTCACTATCAAGGTGAGCAAAAGTGTCTGCTGCTAACTCTTTAGGTAAAAGTCTAAAAAGCAAAATGACATCGGTTCTAGGTACTTCCTCAAATATGTTTGAAATATCAGCAGGGTTTTGTTCTGCTAAGAGTTCTTTTAAATCTTTTAAATTTCTGTCATTTAAAAGTTCTACGGCCTTTTTTGTTAATTCTAATTCTTCAGTATTCAAGGTCAATCACCTCTTCTTATTTTTTTAATTTCTTCCTCACTTGTAGTGATGTAAGCAGTTTTGTTTGTTTCATATATTACAAAACCTGGTTTAGAACCATTAGGCTTTTTAACATTTTTCTTTTCGGTGTAATCCACAGGCACTTTTGAGGAGTTTTTAGCTTTGCTATAAAAAGCTGATAACATAGCTCCTTCATTAAGAGTAGTGTCTGGTATTGTCTGACCATTTGCAACAATAATTACATGAGAACCTGGAATGTTTTTAGTGTGCATCCAAATATCTCTCGGTCGTGCAAATTTTAAAGTTAATTCATCATTCTGGATATTGTTTTTACCAACATAAATATCAAAACCGTCTTGAGAAATAAAATGCAAAGGAACAGAATGTTTCTTGCTCTTATCCTTTTGATTTTTAACTTTCTTTACATAGCCTTCTTCTCGAAGTTCGCGTCTTATTTCTTTTACATCTTGTTCATCAGTACAGTTGTTTACAGATGTAAGAACGCTTTCAAGATAGGCAAGCTCTTCATCATTTGATTTTATTTGGTCTTTAAGAGCTTCAAATGTTCTTTTAGCTTTGTTATAGGCTTTGTAATATTTTTGAGCGTTTTCAGAAGGTGTTTTGTTGCTGTCTAATTCTATAGCTACTAATTCTTGGTTTTCAGAATAATAGTTAGGCAATTCAACAGTTGTCATACCTTTTTTTATTGAATAGATATTTGCAGTTAAAAGTTCGCCTTTAAGTCTTAATTCATCTCTGTTTTTAATACTTCTAAGGGTTTGCATTTGAATATCTTTTTTTCTTATGCAACGCTCAATGTTCTGAGTGATGAGTTTTCTTAAATCCTGAGTTTTTTGTCCTATTCTGTAAGCAAAATCTCTGTTAGCGTAAAAACTTTCAATTAGTTCGGATATTGAAGTATATTTCTTTATTTCTAATCCATTAAACTGTGTCATTTCAATAGGACTGAAATCTATAGTCTTACCTTTTTCGTTGGTAATACTTTCAGGGTAAAATCTATTTGCTTTTATATCCTCAACTAATTCAGCAAATTTATTGAAAACTATTTCTTTCTGAATATCAGTTAAAGCCTCCACAGGTGTTGAACCGTTTACATTTGCTCTGTAACAAATTTCAGATGCAGCAATAGGGCTAATACCTGTATAATTTTTATATATAACAGATTGTATTTCAAAAGATGGGTTGTTTTCTAAAACTTCATTGAAATTGTTATTGTCTAATTCGAGAGTGTTAATTTTGCCTTGAGAAGGCGGTAATGTATATTCTCTACCTGGCAAAACTTCTCTAACAGAGCTGGTATCATGACCTATATGCTTTATACAGTCTAATATAGTATTATTTTCATCTGTAAGAATAATATTACTATGTCTACCCATTATCTCTAAGACAAGTTTTTTTACAGAATAATCGCCAAGTTCATTAAGTGATTCTACATAGATATTTAATATTCTATCAAAATCAGGCTGTTCAATTTTAATTATTTTACCACTTTGTAAATGTTTACGCATTACCATACAAAATAATGGTGGTGTCATTGGATTGCTGGGATTTGTTTGCGTAAAATGAAACTTCGGATTTGATGCATTGGAGGTCAACAACAATTTGTAAGCTTGACCCATACTTCTTATTCCTAATATAATTTCGTCTTTCTCGGGTTGATAAACTTTATCAATTCTTCCCCCGAGTATTTTATCTTCAATTTCGGCTTTAATAGCTGAAACAGTAATACCGTCAAATGCCATTGTGATTCCTCCTAAACGGTAATATTATACCGAATTTTTAATTTGTTTTCAATACTTGTTTAAAATTATTCTGTACTTTTACTGATTTTTTACCTACCTACAGTAAAAATTTTACTTATTTATAAAAAAACTCTTTAAATTAATTTAAAGTTATAGTATAATAAATTGATATTTAGTAAAACGAAAGAGGTAGTTTTATGAAAAGTATGACAGGCTATGGCAGAGGCGAGTGTACAATGTATGAACGAAAGTTCACAGTTGAAATAAAGGCCGTAAACCATAGATATAATGATATTACAGTTAAATTACCAAGAGCAATAATGGGCTTTGAAGACGAGATAAAGAAAGCTATTTCTAAGAAAGTCTTTAGAGGTAAGCTAGATGTCTTTGTTAATTTCGAGTCTTTTTCCCAAGAAGATATTAACATAAGTGTAAATGAACCTTTGGCAAAATCTTATACAGAAACATTGAGAAAACTTAAATCTGACTTGCACCTTGATGGAGATGTTACTATTGAGATAGTTTCTAAATTCCCAGATGTAATTACAGTAGATAAAAGTATTTCTAATGAAAATACTGAAAATGAAATCAGAGAATGTCTTATGAAGGCTGTTGAAGATGCTACAGACGCCTTTGTTGCTATGAGAGAAGTTGAGGGCGAAACTCTTAAAAAGAACATTATTGAAAAGGTTGCTTTTGTAAACGATGCTTTACAGAAAATAGAGGAAAGAGCTCCATGGGTATCTAAGGACTACAGAGCAAGGCTTGAAGCTAAACTGGCTGATTTAGACGAAATTCAAGTTGATGAAAGCCGACTTCTTACAGAAGTTCTGTTGTTTGCTGATAAGGCTTGTATTGACGAAGAAATTACAAGATTACATTCCCATATTTCACAAATGTATAGTATTGTAGAGGAAAATGTCCCTGTAGGTAGAAAATTGGATTTTCTTGTTCAAGAAATGAATAGAGAAACTAATACTATTGGTTCTAAGTCTAACGATATAGAAATAACTAACCATGTTGTTGACATTAAAAGTGAAATTGAAAAAATTCGTGAACAAATTCAGAATATAGAGTAGGTGATTATTGTGAAACTTATTAATATAGGTTTCGGTAATACTGTGCCAACAAACAGGATTATTGCTGTTGTTAGTCCAGAATCTGCACCTATTAAAAGACTTATTCAAGATAGAAAAGAGGCTGGTCTAGCTATTGACGGTACTTTAGGTCGAAGAACCCGTTCTGTTATTGTTCTTGATAGCAATCATATAGTGCTTTCAGCTTTACAGCCAGATACGATTTCAGCTAGAATAAATGGTAAAGACTTAAAATTAGATACAGAGGATAGATTAGGAGAGGAAAGTTTATGAAAAAAGGACTTCTTATAGTTGTTTCTGGACCATCTGGTGCAGGAAAAGGTACTGTAATGGGTAAACTTTTAGAAACAGGTAAATATGCTTTGTCTATTTCTGCTACAACTAGAAAACCTAGAGAGGGAGAAGTTGACGGTAAGTCATACTTCTTTAAGACAAAGGAAGAATTTGAACAGCTTATTGCTGATAAAAGATTGTTAGAATATGCCTGTTTTTGTGATAATTACTATGGTACACCTCTTGACTATGTTCAAGAACAGATGAACAATGGTAAAAATGTTATTCTTGAAATAGAAGTACAAGGGGCGATGGAAGTAAAGAAGATGTTGCCTGATACAGTAATGATTTTTATGCTTCCACCAAGTTTTGAAGAATTACACAATCGTTTAGTTAACAGAGGTACTGAAACTATTGATGTAATCGAAAAAAGAATGTCAAGAGCTAAAGAAGAAGTTGGCTTAATAGAAAATTATGACTATGTAGTTGTAAATGAAGATATTGAGGATACAGCTTCAGCTATTGATAAAATAGTGGAAAGTGAAAAAAGTAAAGTAAAACATAACTTAAATACAGTAAATAAAATTTTAAAAGGAGAGTAATAAAAATGTTAAAACCATCATATGCACAACTTATGGATGTATTAAATAAGGGCTCTAAGGAGAATGTTACAAGCCGTTATTCTGTAGTTATTGCTGCAGCAAAGAGAGCTAGACAGCTTATTGACGGCGATGAACCAATGGTATTTGGTTACACAGAAGATAAGCCTTTATCAACAGCAGTTGCTGAAATCGAAAAAGGTAAGATTAAGATTGTTCCAGTTGGCGAAGGTACAGTTTTAAACTTACACAAGGACCAGAATATTGAAGAAGAAATTCTTAATGATCTTAAAAAGGAAACAAAAGAAGAAAAAGTGCCTACAAGTTTTGAAGAAAATGAAACAGAGGTAGAAGAAGTAGCAGAAGATGAAACTACTGAGGAGTAATTTTATCAATTTGGGCTGATGTATATTCAGCCCAATATTTTTTTGGAGGGAATATACTTGAATTATGCAGAAATAGTAATTGCTAATGCAAACGAAAATCTGGATAGAGTCTTTCATTATGGTGTGCCTGAAAATTTAAGGAATGTCATAGAAGTTGGTATGAGAGTGTATGTCCCTTTTGGAATGGGTAACCGTAGGACTGAAGGCTATGTAATAGGCTTTACAGATGAAATAGATTTTGATAAAAGTAAAATCAAAAATATTTATTCTATAGCTGAAAGATATGCCGTTATTTCTCCAAAAAGGTTACAACTTGCTTATTGGATGAAAGAAAAATACTATTGTTCAATAGGTAGTGCAATTATGGCTATTACTCCAAAAATCGTAAAAGAGAAAACATTTAGATGTGTATCTGTTAATGAAAAATGCGATAATTTATCAGAAAAGATACAACAGGTTTTAAAGAAACAGACTAAGCAAAAGGCTGTTTTGGAAATGCTTTTAAATGGTAATGTAGTTCCTGTAAGTCATATTAAAAATTTACTTGGAGTTACAGATAGTCCCATTGATAGTCTTGTGAAAAAGGGCATTTTGGTCATAGAAAATGTTCAAACTTATAGGGGTAATTGTAATTTTGAATACAAATCTAAAACAGTTGCTCCAATATTGAATGAAGAACAGTTAAATGCAGTTAATGTTTTGAATGACAGTATTGAAAATCAATACACAAGGCCTATTTTAATAAAAGGCGTTACAGGAAGTGGCAAGACAGAAGTCTATATGGCTGCTATAGAAAAGGCCTTACAGAAAGGAAAACAATGTATAGTCCTTGTACCGGAAATCTCTTTGACACCGCAAACTGTAGATAGATTCGTTTCGAGATTTGGCGATAAAGTTGCTGTTACACATTCAAGATTGTCAGACGGCGAAAGATATGACCAATGGAATAGAGCAAGAAAAAATGAAATCTCAGTTATGATTGGACCTCGTTCAGCTATTTTTACACCCTTTGAAAATTTAGGTCTTGTAGTTATTGATGAAGAACACGAAACTACTTATAAATCAGACCAACAAAATCCTAAGTTTGATGCACGAGAAGTAGCAGAAAAATTAGGAGAACTGTATAATTCAGTAACGGTTTTAGGTAGTGCTACTCCGTCTATTACAAGTTTTTATAAGGCTAAAAATAATATATATAAATTAGTTGAATTAAATAATAGAGTAAATAACACATATCCAGATGTAAAAATTGTTGATATGCGAAATGAATTAGCAGAGGGCAATAAATCTATTTTTAGTAGAGATTTGCAAAATAATATTTTAAAAGCTCTTTCTAATGGAGAACAGGTTATTCTGTTTTTAAATAGGCGTGGTTTTTCCAATTTTGTTTCTTGCAGAAGTTGTGGTCATGTTATGAAATGTAATAATTGTAATGTCAATTATACATTTCACAAAAGTATAAATAAACTTATGTGTCATTATTGTGGTAAAATAGTTCAAGTACCTACTGTTTGCCCAGAATGTGGGTCAAAGTATATTAGGCATTTTGGTTCTGGTACTGAAAAAATACAGCATGAAGTTGAAAAAATATTTCCAAAGGCTAGAACTTTGCGTATGGATTTAGACACAACCACAAGAAAAAATAGTCATCAAACCATACTTGAGAAATTTAGAAATCAAGATGCTGATATTTTAATTGGAACACAGATGATAGCAAAAGGATTGGATTTTCCAAATGTTTCATTGGTAGGTGTTATATCTGCTGACTTATCTTTGAATTCAGGAGATTATAATTCAAGTGAAAATACTTTTCAGCTTGTCACACAGGTTGCTGGTAGAGCCGGTAGAGCTGATGTTTCAGGGCAGGTTATAATACAAACCTATAATCCGGAAAATTATTGTATACAATATGCTGCTAAAAATGATTATATTGATTTCTTCAACGAGGAAATAGAATATAGAAGACAATTAAAATACCCACCTTTTGGTAATTTTTTTGTTGTTTTATTTACAGGAGTAGATTATAATTTAACTGTAAGGCTTTTGGAAGAATTACATTTTATAATGGAACATTATAATAAAAATAATCAATTTACACTACTTGGACCTATGCCTGCTACTATTTCTAAAATAAATAATAAATACAGGTACCAAATAGTTGTAAAATCAACAGAAGAAACAAAACTGAAAAACTATGTTTTGTACTGTATAAATAAACTTAAAACCAGACAAAAACTGGATAAGATAAATATTGGATTGTATTTTAATCCAAACCATAGTGTATAGGAGGATAATTATGGCTATTAGACAAATTAGAGGTAAAGACGAAGAAATTTTAAGAAAGAAATGTAAGGAAGTAAAAGAAATTACACCAAGAATTCTTGAAATGCTTGATGATATGGTAGATACTTTAAATGCTGATGAATATGGTGTAGGTCTTGCAGCACCACAGGTTGGTATCTTAAAGAGAATGGTTGTTATTGATGTAGGCGAGGGTATGATTGAATTAATTAATCCTGTTATTGTTGAAACAAGTGGTTCTCAGACAGGTTATGAAGCATGTTTATCAGTACCTGGCGTTAAGGGTATTGTTACAAGACCTAACTATGTTAAGGTAGAAGCATTAAATCGTAAAGGCGAAAAGTTTACTGTAGATGGAACAGAGCTTCTTGCCAGAGCTTTTTGCCATGAAATTGACCACTTAGATGGTATATTATATGTTGACCATGTTGAAGGCGAATTACAATCTTCATATGAAGATTTCGAAGGTGAGGAGGAATAAAATAATATGAAAATATTATTTATGGGTACACCTGAATTTGCTGCTGTAAATCTTAAAGCTATTGTAGATAAGCACGATGTGGTAGCTGTTGTAAGTCAGCCAGACAGACCAAAGGGCAGAGGTAAAAAACTTCAGCCAACGCCAGTTAAGGAAGTGGCATTAGAATATAATATCCCAGTTTATCAGCCAGAAAAAATCAAGGACAAAGAATTTGTAGATTTTCTTAAAACTATTGATGCTGATGTATATGTTGTAGTTGCGTATGGACAGATATTGTCACAGGAAATTCTTGATATTCCGAAGTATGGTTGCGTAAATGTTCATGGTTCATTGCTTCCAAAGTATAGAGGTTCTTCGCCTATACAATGGAGTATATTAAATGGAGATAAAATTACAGGTGTTACAACTATTTTAATGGATAAAAACTGTGATACAGGGGATATGCTTGTAAAAAAGACAATGGAAATATTGCCAGAGGATACTTATGGCAGTCTTCACGATAGAATGGCACCTATTGGAGCAGAAGTTTTACTTGAAACTCTTGAAAAAATTGAAAATGGTACTGTTATAAGAGAAAAACAGAATGAAGCAGAGGCTGTTCATGTGCCTATGATTTTTAAATCAATGGGAGAAATAGATTGGACTAAAAATTCTAATGAAATAGTAAATCTTATACATGGCTTAAATCCGGCTCCAGGTGCATTTACCAATTATAATGATGAAGTAATGAAAATTTGGAATGCAAAAGAAACTACAGGAAATGGTCAAGCTGGAGAAATTTTAGTTGCTGACAGCAAAAAAGGCCTTGTAGTTGCTACAGGTAATGGTGCTATTGAAATTACAGAAATTCAGGCAAAAGGTGGCAAAAAGATGAATCCAAAGGATTATCTTAGAGGTCATGCTATGGAAGAAAAAACAATATTAAAATAATCAGACTTTTTTTGATTATTATCGTATATGCTTGTATATTATGAATAGGAGATGAGATTTATGCTTTTATATTATGGTGTAATTCTTGTTGCGATTTTAGCTTTGTTTTTCCAAGCTAATGTAACAAGCACATTTGGTAAGTATTCCAAGATAAGAAGTTCAAGAGGCTATACAGGTGCTGATGTTGCCAGAATGTTGTTAAGTCAAAATGGTATTACAGATGTTAGCGTACAGCCTATAAGAGGTAATTTAACAGACCACTATAATCCGGTTAATAAAACTCTTAATCTTTCAGAGAGTGTTTATAATTCAACAAGTGTGGCTGCTCTCGGCGTAGCTGCTCACGAAACTGGACACGCTGTTCAGCATGCAAAGGGTTATGTACCATTACTTATGAGAAGTGCTATTTTTCCAGCAGTTTCTTTTAGCAGTAAAATTGCAATGCCACTTTTTATAGTTGGTATATTACTTACTAATTTTATTAACTCACCAATTCTTGCATTGATTGGTGCATGGTTGTATGTATTTGTAGTAATTTTCCAAATTATTACATTACCTGTAGAGTTTAATGCGTCAGCAAGAGCTTTAACAATGCTTAGAGATTATAATTTTCTTGATGAAACAGAAGTTAAGGGTGCTAGAAAGGTTCTTTCAGCAGCAGCTATGACTTATGTTGCTGCAGCAGCTGCATCTATATTACAGTTCCTTAGACTTCTTGCTATAGCAAATTCAAGACGAGATTAATTATTTGAATATTTTATTATTAAAAAACAACTGGCAGTAAAATGTCAGTTGTTTTTGTATATTATAAATTTGGTGTAAAGAAATACCCCCAAAAAGTTAAAGCCACTAAAACTAAACTCTTGGGGGTACGAATTTTTATTTTACTTTTTCTAAAAATGTTTTTATTCTTTCATTTTTTGGATTAATTATGACATCTTCAGGAGTACCATAATCTATAACATATCCTTTATCCATAAACATAATCTTATCAGCAACTTGAGCAGCAAAGCCGATTTCGTGTGTTACAATAAGCATTGTAATACCTTCTTTAGCTAAATCACTCATTACACTTAATACTTCCCCTGTAAGTTCAGGGTCAAGGGCAGAAGTTGGTTCATCGAATAATATAATTTCGGGATTTCTCATTAATGCTCTTGCAATAGCTACACGCTGTTTTTGACCACCAGATAATGTAGAAGGCATAGCATCAATTTTATCAAGTAAACCAACCTTAGCTAAAGTTGATTCAGCTAATCTTGATATTTCTTCTTTTGTGCCTTGCTTGTTTAAAAGAGGGGCACACATAAGGTTTTTTCTTATGCTCATATGAGGAAAAAGATTAAAGTGCTGAAATACCATACCAGCTTTTGAAAGTGCCTTTGCTTTTTCATTTTTTGATACATAAACACCATCTTTACATAAATTTTCTCCGGCAATAGAAATAGAACCACCATCTACAGTTTCTAAATCTATTAAACTTCTTAAAAATGTACTTTTACCAGAGCCAGAAGAACCTAATATTGCAACAACTTCTCCTTTATTAACTTGGAGGCTAATGCTTTTTAATACTTCTAAATTTCCGAAACTTTTCTTTATATCTTTTGCTTCAATTTCGTACATAATCTTACCTCCTAATTAAAATGAAAATTTCTTTTCTATCTTTTTGAATAATACAGACAAAATATAACTTAAAATCAAATATAATGCTGCAGCAACGGCATAAGCTAAAACATTAGTAGATTCGTTTACAATTTTCTTTGTTTCATCTAATAAATCAGAAAGACCGATTGTTGATATAAGAGCTGTGTCTTTTATAAGTATAATAGTTTCATTTGCAACAGCTGGTAAAGAAATTCTGAACATCTGTGGCATAACTATTTTAAATTTAGTCTGCATTTCAGAAATGCCTAAAACTTTTGCAGCCTCGTATTGGCCTTT
>OLOR01002011.1_pt1 | contig 16996 bp, 16 predicted proteins | sample 1672521 | NCBI WGS metagenome assembly OLOR01 (sample SAMEA3136695, study PRJEB25190) | human gut metagenome | biome: human gut; feature: human-associated habitat; material: faeces | place: Austria | collected 2013
TCCCGGAAGCGTTTTTTGTTCAGCTCCCGCATCTGGGAAACCTCGTTTTTCTTTATGAAACCATGGCTTTCCATAAACGCTCTGTGATCCAGCTGGTCCATATATATAGAACAATCGGTATTTTTTTCTGCTGAAATCTGTTTAAGAAGCCCGGTACCGATTCCGTTTCTGCGATAATCTTTGCTCACATAAAGAAAGAGGATATTTGGGGAAGCGGAGTTTTCGCTGGAAATGGTCAATTGTTTTTTCATATCCTGAAGTTTGTTGAAATGTTCCAGATTCTTGCGGCCTTCTCTGGTAAGTTTCAGGCGCAGGAAATGATAGCCTTTTTTCAGACGAAAAACCGGAGCAAAACGGACCTTGGATCCTTTGCCGGTTATAAGCACTCCAACTACCTGATCGCGGTAGGTTGCCACGGTAATACTGTCTCTGGAAATCATGTAAGTATAAAACAAAAGTCTGGTCAGGCGTTTTTCTGTATGTGCTTCCTCAAATTCCCAGCGGTCTTTATAATTTCTCCGGATAAATTCCCGGATCAGTGGAAAATCTTCCTTTTCTGCCTTCCTGTAGGCAGGTTCTTTTTTTAATAACATATTTCACATCTCCTGTTTTTTTATAAATAACTATCCTATACTTTAAAAGATGATCTGCAACCAAATATCAACTGTTTCTCAACAATTGTTGAAGTTTATAAAAAAATTTGTGCAAAATAAAAAACAACGGAAACACCTCATTGTAGTAAAAATAAGATATCCGTTGTTTTCATTTTCAAGATATAATAAAGTATTTATTTTACAGTATAACAGTAAAACGGCAGCCACTTCCGGGAATATTTTCTACAGAGATCGTTCCCTTGCACAGATTCAGGATCTGTTTTACAAGGGCAAGTCCAAGACCGTTCCCCTCCTGTTTATGGGAACTGTCGCATTGGTAAAATTTGTCAAAAATATGTTTCATGGAGTCTTCACGGATCTGGGGCCCTTCGTTTTCTATGGAAAAACGGATCTTTTCCCCTTCCGGCATCATCCGGATATAGATCGTACCACCACAGGGACTGAATTTGATGGCATTGGAAAGCAGATTGTCCCATACATGGCAGATGAGATTCTCATTTCCCAGATACTCCACATCTACCATGTCCACATCAAATTCGAGCTCTTTTTCGGACCATTTCGGTTCCAGCATAACAATGGACTGCCGGATCTGCTCATCCAGGCGGTACCAGTTCTGGCGGGTCTGGATCGCCTGATGCTCAATTTTGGACAATAGCAGGATATTTCCAGCCAGGTGTGAAAGCCTTCCGGTATTAAAAAGGATTTTGTCTATGTACTGTTCCTGCTCTTCTGATATAGGCATGTCACTATCCTGCAAAAGAGTTGCATATCCCTCAATGGCACTGATGGGTGTTTTAAATTCGTGGGAAACATTGGAAACGAAATCTGTCTGCAGAATTTCCGTTGCTTCCAGTTCCTGGACCATCAGATTAAAATTGGAATAAATGTCCTGGATTTCCTTCAGATGTTTTCCGGTTTTTAGTCGGACGGAGAAATCTCCCTCTGCTACCTGCTGCATGGCTTTTTCCAGCTTTAATACAGGGCCAAAATACCGGATACTGAGGAAATTGTTGAGAACGCCCCCTGCGATCACACTGGCCAGGATGATCCATACAATGTACGGAACATCTGAAATATGCAGTACATCCATAACAATCCAGGATATCAGAGATACACAGATAAGCTCCAGCATGATCATAAGTATAAAACGTGTGCGGATGCTTAAATTTTCGAAAGGTTTCTTTTTCATGCTTTTACCACCTTATATCCAACTCCACGGATCGTCACGATCTTAAAATCCGGATTATCGCGGAAACGTTCCCGAAGCCTTCCGATGTGGACATCCACAGTATGGGCATCACTTGCGGAATCATATCCCCAGATATCATCCATAAGCTGTTGCCTGGTAAAAATCTTTCCCGGAAAGGATACCATTTTATACAAAAGCATGAACTCCTTCTGAGGAAGAACCATATTTTCCGAGGAGGTGGATACCGTCAGGGAATCGCACTCCAGGATGGTATCCCCGATCCGCTGTTTCCGCTCATTGATCATCTGTGCTCTACGAAGAAGGGCACCCACCCGCAAAACCAGTTCATTGATATTAACTGGTTTTATCATATAATCATCCGTACCGGACAGAAATCCCATACGCATATCATCAAAAGCATCTTTGGCGGTAACCATAAGTACAGGAATGGAATCTCCGGCATCTCTGAGCGAACGGACCAGTTCATAGCCGTCCATGTTTGGCATCATAATATCCGAGATGATCAGATCATAATAGTCTTTTTCCAGGGCATTCAGTGCTTCCTGTCCGTCGGAAACCCCTTTTACCGTATAACCGTTTTTCAGCAGGATATGCTGGAAAAGCTGGCGAAGTTCCCGGTCATCTTCCGCAATGAGAATTTTAAACATTTTTACATCCCTATTCTTTGATCTTTTCAATATCCATGTTTTCAGGAAGGATACAGCTTAAAACAATAGATATGATAAACACAACAGCAACTACATTTTCCGCAAAAACAGACTGTATGATAGATGGGAAAATATCCCAGATCCCGCTTTCACTTGCTGTGGTAAATCCAATTCCCACGGCCAGGGAAAGAGAAACAATGGTAATGTTCCGCTGGGAAAAACCGCAGGAAGCGATCATCTGTACACCAGATGTTAGAATGGAACCGAACATCATAATGGTACATCCGCCCACAACAGAATCCGGAAGTGAAGCGAAAAAGTTTCCGATGGGTGGCAGCAGTCCGGCCAGGATCATACATACAGCTCCTGTCATAATGGTAAAACGATTTACGACTTTCGTCATAGCAACCAGTCCTACATTCTGTGAGAAGGATGTTACCGGAGGACATCCGAACAGGGAAGAGATCGTGGAAGCATAACCATCACAGGCAAGAGAACCGGAAATTTCTTTTCCAGTGATCTCACGGTCCAGTCCGGAAGAAACAAGTGCGGAAGTATCGCCGATGGTCTCCGCCGCAGATACCAGGAAGATAATGCAGGTGGAAACAATGGCTCCTGCATGAAATTCCGGTTTTACAGGAAGCAGATGAGGAAGGGAAATAAGGCCTCCGGATAAGATGGAACCAAGGTCGACTTTTCCCATAAAAATGGCAATGATGTATCCGACTACCAGGCCGGCAAGCACAGATAACTGTTTCAGATATCCTTTGCTGAGTACATTCCAGAGAAGACACACAGCAAGTGTGATAGTACCAAGAAGCAGGTTCTGCGCAGAGCCGAAATCTTCATTGTACCCGCCGCCAAAAGATCTGGCACCTACGGTAAACAGTGAAAATCCAATAGAGGTTACGACAGAAGCGGCAACTACCGGTGTGATGATCTTCCGCCAGTATTTTGCAAGGAGGCCAAGGGTTCCTTCCATGATACCGCCGATCATAACTGCGCCGATCACGGCAGGATAACCGTAATTGGCTGCAACCGTACTTAAAACAGTGACAAAGGTAAAACTGACTCCCATTACAACCGGAAGTCTGGAACCGATCTTCCATATGGGGTAAAGCTGGATCAGCGTAGCGATTCCTGCCACAAACATGGCATTCTGGAGCAGGATTGCGATCTGTGCCTGGGTAAGAGCAGGCTGGGCTGAGGCTGCGATCAGCGTGATCGGTGTCAGGTTTGACACAAACATGGCAAGGATGTGCTGAAGTCCAAATGGGATCGCTTTTGCGACAGGGACTCTTCCCTCCAGCTGATAAATGTTGTTGATGCTGCTTTGCATTCTTTTAAATTCTCCCTTCTATTATAGAAAAAGTTACGGAACAATCATAACATAGCTTTGTTGCAGAAACCAGAGGTATGCACGAAAAAATAAAATACCCTCTTGCATTTTCGGAATTTTTACTGTAGAATTATTAATCAGGTAAACACAAATGTATGCCATACCCGAACACTGATTACGAAGATGTAACCAATCTTAACTGTATCAGTGTTTTTTAATATACAATGGGGAAACGAGGAAAAAATTATGGAAAAAAAGCATGAAATGATGAGTCTGGAGGACTCCGAACAGCTGAAAGGCAGAATGAAATTCTTTGAGCAGGAGCTGCTGAAGCATCACCACATTGATCCCAATCTCTATGTGGAATATGATGTAAAAAGAGGCCTTCGTGATTCTGCAGGTAAAGGTGTACTTACCGGTCTTACTGAAATTTCTGATGTTACCGGATATAAGCTGGTCAATGGCAGACGTATTCCGGCAGACGGTGAACTGTATTATCAGGGAATCAATGTACAGGATATCGTAAACGGTCTGAAGGACAGACGTTTTGGCTTTGAGGAAACGATCTATCTTCTGATCTTCGGTAAACTTCCAAGTAAAGATGAGCTGTCCAGGTTCCTGGAACTTCTCTCTGATATGGAAGATCTGGGAGGACGTTTTGTACGTGATGTTGTCATGAAGGGAACCAATGCCAACATTATGAATGCCATGGAGCGCTGCGTACTTGCTCTTTATACATATGATGATAATCCGGAGAATATTTCCGTAGAGAATGTGCTCCGCCAGTCTCTGGAGCTGATTGCCAAGCTTCCTGAGATCGCGGTTTACTCCTATCACGCATACCGCCATTTCCGAAAAGATGAAACACTCTTTATCCGTAATCCGCAGAAGGGACTTTCCCTTGCAGAGAATATCCTGCTGATGCTTCGTCCGGACGGCAAGTATACAGAGCTTGAGGCCAAGGTTCTTGATATCGCACTTGTGCTTCATGCAGAGCATGGCGGTGGTAACAACTCTACATTTACCACACATGTAGTAACTTCTTCCGGAACAGACAGCTACTCTTCCACAGCCGCTTCTATTGGATCACTGAAGGGTCCGCGTCATGGTGGTGCCAACCTGAAGGTCCAGAATATGTTCACAGATCTGAAGGCAAATGTAAAAGACTGGGAAAGTGACGAAGAGATCACGGAATATCTGCAGAAAGTGCTGAATAAAGAAGCCTTTGACCATGCAGGGCTGATCTATGGTATGGGACATGCAGTCTATACCCTTTCTGATCCGCGAGAAGTGATCCTGAAGCGTTTTGCACAGGCTCTTGCAGAGGAGAAAGGCATGACAGACGAATTCAAACTTTACGATAAGGTTGAAGGTATTGCAGGCAAGCTGATCATGGAGCACAGGAAGCTGTTCAAGAATGTCTGTGCAAATGTAGACTTCTACAGTGGATTTGTATATACCATGCTTGGTATCCCGGAAGAACTCTTCACTCCGATCTTTGCCATTGCGCGTATGCCTGGCTGGAGTGCACACCGTCTGGAAGAACTGATCAGTGCAAACAAGATCATCCGTCCTGCTTACAAATATGTGGGACATCATACAGATTTTGTGCCGTTTGATGAACGATAATCAATATGGATAAACGAAAATGGTGGAAGTTTAAGGCTTCCGCCATTTTTTGTTTACCTGTATGAAGTGCAACTCCTGCTTCAAAGTATACATGTTGGCTGCTGCTGTGTGATGCAGTGGATATTTGTCTCATCAGGATCGATCCAATCTTTCAGCCAGATGACCTTGTTGTATCCAAGGCTCTTGGTAGTGAGGCCGATAATTACGCGAAAATCATCCAGAAGAACCTCACTGTTTTTGTATTTGGGATCAAAAAGATCCGCATAAGAAGTAATATCATCGGATATACAGACAAAGGCGGTCCGGTATGAAACCAGATCGCCTTTGATTTGTATATCATCATTAAATTGAGTTTATTTTACTATATTTTTGCAAAAAATCAATATACAGATTTATAAAAAATAAGAATAAAATTAGCAGAAAATTCTGTGATCTGCGCAAAATTACAAAATATTTATAAATCATGTTCTGAATTTTAGCGGAAGCTCTTCAGCCAGTTTACAAGGGAATCATGCCAGATGTTGTCGTATACGGTTTTTTTCATCTGGTCTGTGACCGGTCCGTTTCCTGCCATTTTTGCAAGGATAGCAGCCTGGAGTTCGCCTACGGTCATTTCTTCCGGTGTTTTATCCGGATTCGGTACCTCCGCTGCTGTTTCCTGTGAGCTGGAAGCTTCCGCTTCAGGAGTGGATGGAGCTTCTGCTACAGAGCCTGCTTCAGCCGCCTGATTCTCTTCTGTCTCAGGCGCATTGCTTTCGTTCTCTTTTGCTGCGGCAGTTTCTGGAACTTCAACCTGAACCGGTTTATATTCCGGCATATCTCCAGCTGGAAGCCAGATCTCACCACTGTTTGCAGCAATACTGACACGGATCCTTCCGTACTCTACCCGTACTTTTTTACCTGTAAGAGCGCCAACATATTCATCTGCGCTTCCGGTTGGAAGATTCATCTCCGCCTCACTGTCATCATTATTAACGGTAACGATCACGCGTACCCCATCCAGATCCCTGGCAAAAGCAAACTGCCGGTTGGTAAGAGCAAGCTCCGAATAGCTTCCGTAACTTAAAGCAGGCGTACCCTGACGGACTTTACCTAAAGCAGCGATCAGAGCTGTGCATGGATTTTTGGTAACGGCATCTGCATAATCCTTCAGATCAAGTGCCGGTCTTAAACTTGCATCGGAAAATTTCTCTTTTTTTCCATCAATTCCGAATTCAGATCCATAATAAATACTTGGAACACCAGGCAAAGTATAAAGAAGCACATGTACCGGTGCAAAATGTGCCTTATTCTGAAGTTTGGTATGGATCCTCTCCACATCATGGTTGTCCACAAAATTATAAAGATCCAGATCTCCCATATTCTGAAGATATTTTACTGTGTGGGCAATCTCAAAATAGTTGTGATCATTGTGTCCGCTGTAAAGAGCTTTATGAAGGGCGTAGTTGGTTACGCTGTGAAGGGTCTGTCCGTTTACCCAGCGGCTGTAATCTCCGTGGATGACTTCACCCATCAACCAGAAATCCTTTTTGACTTCATCTGCTGTATGACGGAGAACACGCATAAAATCAAAATCCAGGACATCAGCGGCGTCCAGACGGATTCCGTCAATATCAAACTCGGAAACCCAGAAACGGATCACATCACAGATATAGTTCTGAACTTCCGGGTTACGCTGGTTTAATTTCACCAGAAGGTTGTAACCGCCCCAGTTCTCATAGGAGAATCCGTCGTTGTATTCTGTGTTACCGCCGAAATTCACATTACAGTACCAGTTTACGTAAGGAGAATTCTCCCGGTTTTTCTGGATATCCTTGAAAGCAAAGAAATCACGGCCTGTGTGGTTGAATACACCGTCAAAGATCACACGGATCCCTTTATCATGGCAGGCTTTTACAAAATTTGTAAGGTCTTCGTTGGTTCCCAGACGGGAGTCCAGTTTTTTATAGTCGGTTGTCTCATAGCCATGTCCTACACTCTCAAAAAGCGGACCTATATATAAGGCAGTACATCCGATTTCCTTAATGTGGTCGATCCACGGCAGCAGTGTGTTCAGTCGATGTACAGGAGTTCCGTAATCATTTTCTTTAGGAGCGCCTGTAAGTCCAAGTGGATAAATATGGTAGAAGGTTGCTTCGTTGTACCAGCTCATAATATTACACCTCTGTTCTAAAAATTTGTAATTTCCTGATAATTAGAGAAATTACACAAATATCTTCTTTATAATACCAGATTTTTGCAAAATAATCCAGAAACAATTAGACGTTTTTTTCGCAGAAAATCCGGCAGATTGTCAACTGCCGGATCATAACCGAATCAGGCATGTACCCTGAAAGGGGGCAGATATCTGATCAGCAGTATGCTTATTCGTCAAATTCTGCAGTAACAATAAAGCCACGCGGTGTATGCTCAATGCTTTTTATAATCCCTTCTTTGGACTTGATACGGTCTGCGTTTCTATAGCAGCCGGACATGGCTACTGCAGGCTCAATAATGTAGCTGTAGTTTGTAGCAGAGAGAAATTCGGAGATTTTCACTTTATCTCCTACCTGGATCAGTCCCTGCCTTTCCATTTTAAATTTTTCTTCGCGCATAAATATGCCTTCTTTCTGTATGAATATGCAGTATAAATATATCTGCTTCGCTTGACAGATTTTATGAACCAGATGGGATTCGCACCAGAAGCTTCTGGCCGTCTTTTTCTATTACTGTAAGGACAGGAATATGTTTTTTTCGCAGTGCATGGACGATCGGGTACAGAGAAAACATGGCATTGTCTGCGAAAACTGCCTCCGGCCTGTATCGGAGGATTTCTTTCAGCTGGTCTTTTATATGGCTTTTCCATTCTGCTTTTTCCATGGATAGTTCTCCGTAGATCCCGTTCAGAGTCAGTTCCGGAAGCTGAGGAACCGGCAGATGCACGATCCTGGCAGAAGGAAGCTCCGGAAGATTCTGAAGCAGCATGTCAGTCGTATCATTTCCACCAAGGCTTACGATCACAGCTTCCTCATGAAAAGCAGCAAGACTGCTCCGGCAGGCAAGAATGGAATCCTCAAGAGTTCCACAGGTCATGAGAAAACCGCCTTTATGGCAGAAGATCGCACTTTCAAGGCCGGTTACCGAAGCCAGCTCCTCTCCTTCCAGGCCCAGCCAGGAAGAAGGAAAGCTGCATTTATAATTCATGGAATATTCTTTTTTCTGTGGCTGGATACAATAGCCGCCCCGGTTGGATGGAAAGATCACAAAAGCGATATTGGTTTCGGAAAGGCGCTTCTGGCAGGGAATAAATTCCGGAAGTATCAGGATATTGGTATTTTCTGCCGGAGTTTCACCGGAAGCCAGGGCTTCGGTGTGTTCTGCAAGAACTTCTTCCACCCGTCTGTCCGCACGCTCATTTCCAAGGTAACGCTCAAATTTATTTTCCAGGATCATGCCGGCGACACTGACTGCCTGGAAAAATGCCTCGTCATTGCTGCCTTTGGAATCCCATCCAGGATTAAAATTGCCGATGAGCGTGGCAAGTTCGTTTTTTTCACCGGTATTGTCATTGATATCCAATGGCTGGACAAAGGATTCATCGAATTTCTGTGCCAGCTCCTCACCGAGGATTTCCGGCCCGAGTTTTTCCCAGAGAAGACCAAATGCCGCATAGGGAACGCCGTTGTCACGGATACGGCTGTCTTTCTGGTGGTGGTCATACTGCCCTCTTCCAATATCAAAAACAAGACCTTCATAATTTTCCGGAACAATGTTTCCACGTGCGATGGTGATCTCAGGATTCAGATATAAAAGCAGTGCGGCAGAAAAAACATCGTCTGCATGAAATTTTCCGCTGTGGGTAAATGCGGATGCATTTTTCTGTTTGATTTTTTCCAGTAAATGATTCATAAGAAACGCTCCTGTATGTTTATTCTGCCATTCAGTATACCACAGAAATGAAGAATAAACAAAGCCTCCTCACTGGAAGCTAAAAAAGCACTCCATAAGAAGGCATAAATTTCAGATATTCACCGGGATCTGGATTTCCGTAACAAATTTATCGGTATTGTTTGTAATTCCATAATCGATCAACGTGGTTTCTCTGGAAAATCCGGTGATACAGAGTTTTTTCTCTTCAATGTATGCAAGGAGTTTCTGATAATAAGCCGGTGCTTCCCTGTGGCTTCCGCAGAAACGGATGGTTACGCAGGTCTGTCTGGGAAAAGTTTCCGTTTCTCCGTCATATCGGTCTTCCTGATCCAGAAGAAGAAAGATCCGGTCGTAATCCTGAAAAGATTTTTGGGAAAGCTGTTCTTTGGAGATCCCGATTCCGATCTTTCCCATAAAAACCAGAGATTCCTTCTGATTTTCTACCAGTTTTCGGATGGAATTCTCAAGATCCAGATATGTTTTCGGATGCAGGGAATCCCGGAGCCAGACAACGCGGCTTTCGGGAATTTCGACAGTTTGGATCACATCAAGCCTGGAATTCATGGCATCCCGGAGCTGTTCCAGGCGATGGTCGATCTTTTGGGAGATCAGCTCCAGCTCTTTTTGCTTCCTTGCGATCACTTCTTTCTGATGGACCAGCTTTTCTTCGATCACATCGGTATCACGGTTATCCAGAAAAGTTTTGATCTGGGCGAGTGGAAAATCCAGGACTCTGAGATAACGTATGGTGTTGAGAAGCTCAAACTGTCTGGTGCCATAATACCGGTATCTAGTGTCCGGGTCTGTATATTCCGGTGTTAAAAGACCAGCCTGCTCATAGTGGCGGAGAGTCCCCATACTGATATGGAACATTTTGGCTACTTCTCCGATAAGAAATAATTTTTTATCTTCCATTGGAATCTCCTTTGCATCTGGATACAGGACCAGGACCGGCATGGTGTTTCAACCAGAAATAGGCGATCAGGCAGATCAGAACCGAAAGCAGAGAACCTGCCGGCGCTGCCATTCCCATAGGGAACAGCGTATGGGGAAAATATCTGGAAGCCAGATAAGATCCCGGGATACGGACCAGAATAATGGCAATGATATTGTGGATAAAACCAATATAGGATTTTCCATATGCACAGAAATATCCGGTAAAGCTGAAATGGATGCCTGCAAAAATGCAGTCCCAGATATAGGAATGGATATACTGAGTGCCAAGAAGTACGACCGTGTCATCTCCGGTAAATGCCTGAAGGATATGTGGAGCGGTAAACTGAACGATCAATGAGATAATGATTCCGTAAACACTTGTGATCAGGATGCTGTACTGGAGCGTTTTTGCCGCACGGTCATGCTTCCCGGCACCGATATTCTGAGCAGCCAGAGCAGAGACCGCAGCCAGCATGGAAGACGGAACCAGAAAGACAGCGCTGATCACTTTTTCCACGATACCAACAGCAGCTGCGTCATTTAATCCCCTGTGATTGGCGATCACCGTGATCACAATAAATGCAACCTGGATACATCCATCCTGTACAGCTACCGGGATTCCGATTTTCAGGATCTGCGTCATCACACGAGGATCCGGGCGGAAATCTTTTCCTGTAAGATGGATTCCGGTTTCTCTGTGGCGAATGAATATCAGGGCAATGATCACACTGAGAGTTTGGGCAAGTGTGGTTCCAAGGGCTGCTCCGGATGGTCCCATATGGAAAAAGCCAATGAAAACGTAATCCAGTACAATATTGGCAGCACAGGCAATGGCCACAAAATACATGGGAGTTTTGGAATCACCAATGCCACGGAATATGGAGCTGATTATGTTATAAGCTGTAATAAAGGGAATTCCGATAAAACAGATGATAAGATATTGTGTGGTACCTGTCACCGCTTCTGTCGGGATACCGATCAGTACAACAATGGGCCTGACGAGGAGAAGAAGCAGGAGCGTAAAAAGAATGGAAACAGCCATGAATAATGTGACCGTGTTTCCGATAGCTCTGGCTGCGTCCAGCTTCCTGTCTGCGCCGACAGCCCGGCTGATGGTAACGGTTGCGCCCATGGCCAGTCCTACAATAATGACTGTTAACATATGCATGACCTGGCTTCCGTTTGATACAGCAGTGATGGCATCAACATGGTCAAACTGTCCGATGATAAAAAGATCTGCCATTCCGTAAAGTGTCTGAAGAAAATAAGATAACAGGTATGGCAGGGCAAAGTACACAATAGTTTTAAAGATATTTCCGGTTGTAAGATTTTTTTCCATGATTCTCTTTTGTCTGATCGGTCGGATGTATTAGCCGATGGCAATATTCCCGGTCAGATAACCTCCCGGATATAATTTAAACCTTATAACGGTTGTAATGTCAATGCTTTTTTGCGTGATTTACCATATGAGGAATCGGCTTGCAATCAAGAGGATATTCGCAATCCGCATTCGCTACTTGCTCATAATCGAATAACTGTGAAGCAGTTATTCGATTAAAAAAGGAATCTGCCCTGCGACAGATCCCTTTAAAATTTACGTTCTTTTATGTTTTATGTACAAAATAGGACGTTCATATTCAATTTTATTATAATGCGCAGATAATCTTATCCTGATATGCTGCCGGAACTTCTTCTTTATCCAGAGACATACTGATAATAAAGGAAACTTTGAAGGTTTCACCGATGGCACTTAACTGATCCAGTGTTCCGGTTGCATCCTTTCCTTCAAGTTTGGCTGTTGTAAGGAAGCTGTCCAGATATACCTGCTCCAGATCATGATCCTGAGAGAGGATACCACAGATAAATCCTACGAATTCGTCCGCATTCTTAACCGGAAATCCGGAAACATCGATGAGGCGGACCTTGTTGTTCAACTCATACATGTGTTTGGTGCTCTTGTCTAAGTAAACAATGCTGCCGTTGGCGTCCTTAACAGCTCCATTTACTTTGTCTAACAGTACTTTTGTTTTTCCTTTGCCTTTCTTTCCTACGATCAGTTCAACCATCCTGTTTTCCTCCTTAGACACATATAATAATTTTGAATAAAATTGCTATTGATATGTTTCAAATTATAGTGCGTTTTGAATAAAAATGCAAGAGGTTTTTTGAAAATTCTGGTAAATTTTCATTAAATATTACTGTTCTCTCTCATTTTCCATCTGTGCTTTTGCTTTTCTCCCGATCCGGGCGGTACTGTTCATGATACTGGCGCGGGTAACCTTGTCATTTCCGTATTTAAGTCGGATAGAATCCAGGGCTGCATCCAGTTTCTGGCGGCGTTCTTTTTCCCTGGTATCTTCAAAGAATGATAATTGTTCAAAGGAGTCGTCGGTAAGTCCGGTAAGTGATACCCCCAGAAGACGCAGCGGCTGTCCTCTCCAGGATTCTTCAAGAAGCTTTCGGGCATGGAAATAAATTTCGTCGGTGATGTCTGTGGCGTTTTTCAGTTTCATCTGGTGTGATCTGTTCTGGAAATCCAGCGTTCGAAAGGTTACAGAGATGCAGGTACATTTTTTCTTTTTGCGGCGCATACGAGCAGCAAGGACATCGCATTGTTCCAGAAGGATCGGAAGCGCCTGCTCCATGGATACCAGATCATCATTAAAGGTTGTTTCCAGACTGAATCCCTTAGCTTCATCTGGTTTCATTTTTACCGGGGAGTCATCCAGACCGCGGGCGTACCGGTATAACTGCTGTCCTGCTTTTTCACCCAGAAGTGCCTGGATCTTGGGCTTTTTCTCATGGGCAAGATCACCGATGGTTCGTATACCCGCCTCCTTAAGCTTCTTTTCAGAGGATTTTCCAAGGAAAAGAAGATCTCTTACGGGAAGTGGCCACATTTTTACAGGGATCTCTTCCGGGAACAGGGTGTGTACTTTATCCGGCTTTTCAAAATCTGAGGCCATTTTTGCCAGCAGTTTATTGACAGAGATGCCGATATTTACAGTGAATCCCAGTTCGGTCCGTATCTTATCTTTCAGCTCATGGGCAGTTACAATCGGATCCGGGTAAATGTAGGAGGTGCCAGTCATATCCAGAAATACCTCATCAATGGAAAAGGATTCCATCACAGGGGCATAGGATGCACAGATACTTTTGAAAGACCTTGAATATTTATCATAAAGCTCAAAATCTGCCGGAACGGATATCAGTTCCGGGCATTTACGAAAGGCCATAGCCATTGGTTCTCCTGTCTGGATCCCGTATTTTTTTGCAGGGATGGATTTGGCAACTACGATGCCGGTCCGTTTTCTGGGATCTCCGCCAATGCAGGAAGGAATTTCACGGAGATCCGGAAGTCCCTGCTTTACTCTTCGGGTGGCTTCCCAGGAAAGGAAGGCACTGTTTACATCAACATGAAAAATCAATCGTTCCATACATACTTCTTCTTTCAATCATGATCAAGTAAATCTGAATTGTGAATATCCGCCCGCAATTGCTTAAATAACATCCGATATTCGTCTTCCACTTCCTGGAAAGGACGGACTGTATAATCTATGGGAACACAGACCGATGGTTTGGGCTGCGGCGGTTCTTCGTTGAGAAGAAATTTCAGATCATACCAGAGAAGATCATTATCAATGTTTTTCAGCTGTTGCTCCTCTTTGGCAGAAAGTCCGGTGCCCAGATATTTTTCATATATGATGCAAAGAAGCTTTTCTTCCTGTCGCTGATATTCGGGAAGGCTTTTTTTAAACGGTCTGGGAACATCAGACATATAGCATTCACTGGCATCATGAAGAAGAGCTGCCAGTGCAAGACGTCTTGGCAAGCCACGGGCCATGGCTTCCTTTGCACAGAGGATACAATGCTGTCCTACGGAAAAAAAGGTCTTTACATGGCCATTTCCGCGGCATAAAAGAGAAAGGGCATGTGCGATATCAACTATGCAGATCCGTTCTTTTTCAGGTTGTGTGGGATCAAAATGTTTTCCCGTATAAGTGGTGATACAGTTACTCATGAAATATCCTGCCTTTCTGTGTAAAATACTCGATGGCTACATGGAAATCAATCTTATTGTTTATTATAAACACGAAGGGAAAATGTGTCTACACTGCCCAAAAATAAATTTCATGAAAAACAACAACAGGTTTACAAATACGACTGGTTCTGTGCTATAATACAAAAAAATGACAGGGAGACTGACGTCTATGAAACATATGGAAGAAATGAAGATCGCCGGACTTGCCATGGCATTATGTATTGTAATGCTTGGGATTTATATTGTGGTCCCCAAAGATGGAAACATTTCTCATCTTACGGCAATTCCGGATAACAACGCAGCGGAGCCCGTTCCTGACTCAACTTCACAGGGATCCGTAGATGCAGATTCTGACAGTGCTGATTTTCCAATCTATACGGAAGACAGTTATTACAGTGGATCGGATGATTCCGATGATAACACAGATACCGGTGATCCAGATACCGGAGACGACGGAAATTACGATCAGGGATATACTCCTGATGACGGGAACGTTAATGACACTTCTGATCCAGATACTTCACAGGGAGATGATACAGGAGATACTGGTGATATATCCGATAATGATACTGGTGATGTTGTTGATGATGGTACGGATACCGGTGACAATTCTGATTCGGAACTGGATGACAGTAGTTCCGGAGATACCGGAGATGATACCGTAGAAGTCTACTGATCTTCAGAAAACACATGCATAAATAAAAAACAGGTACGCTTCATGAGCAGGTTTGACCAACTCACAGCGTACCTGTTTTTTTATCTGCCTGACAGATGAATCTTATTGTCTGGTTCAGATACTTTTTTTCTTCAGATTAATGTAATCAATGATCAGCTGAGCAGATTGTTCGATGCCCACAAGACCAGTATCAATAGACAGCTGATACTGGTTCGAATCACTCCAGGAGGTATTGGTGCAGGATTTATGGAACTGCTCTCTTTTTTTGTCTGTTTCCCGGATCTGTTTTCGTGCTTCTTTATCAGAAACATGGTCGCGCTCCATAATACGATGTACCCGATGTTCCATATCTGCATGGAGATAAACAGTGGTGACATCTGGCATATCCTGATATATGATATTGGCACATCGTCCGATCATAACAACAGATTTTCCTTTGGTAAGTTCCCGTACCAGGCTGAATGAATTCGTCATTGGATTTCTTTCACCATAATTCATTGCGATGGAATATAACAGGCTGTTTACCGATTTTTCATCAAAGAAATCGCTGTTTTCCTCGAATTTACCGATTTTTTTTGATTCTTCCAGAAGCTTCTTTTTGTCATAAAGCTCCAGTCCCAGTTTTTCTGCCAGCAGAACACCTACACGGTGCCCGCCACATCCACATTGTCTGTCAATTGTAATGATCATTGCCTTGTCCTCCTTATGATGTAATGATTTTCTGTCAGTTGATATTCTGAAGCAATGATGTCATTTCCTGATACAGAACATCTTTGGAAGATGCACCCATAACAATGGAAATAAAAGGCTTTCCGTAAGCATTCTGGCTTAAAAGAGCCAGACAGTTTCCTGCTTTATCCGTTGTTCCTGTTTTTCCACCGAGGATGGTGACATCCTTCGGTGTTGTGGCCTCACCGGTAAGGTAATGGTCAGTAGCGGTTAAGGTAGTACTTGCATCTGAGCCATCCGAATGTTTGTAGGTAACTGTATAGGACGACATCTGCGTGATGTCTGTAAATTCCGGATAATTCAGCGCCTCTTTTAACATCAGATAGATATCATAAGGCGTTGTATAATGATTTTCGTCCTGAAGGCCATGAGGATTGGTAAAATGAGTTCCTGTGCATCCAAGCTCAGCGGCAAAACTGTTCATCATTTCCACAAATTTATCTGTGGAACCGCCTACATGTTCTGCAATGGCAGAAGCTGCATCATTGGCGGAATAGACCAGAAGGCAGTGAAGCAGCTGGTCCATGGTGACCTGGTCGCCTTCCATAAAACCTGCAACCTGTGACCCGGATTCCAGCGTAACATTTTCCTGGGAGATCGTTACGGTATCATCCATATTGCCGTATTTCAGAGCCAGCATTGCGGTCATGATCTTTGTGATACTGGCTGGATATACCTTATTGTAGGCACCTTTTGCATAGAGGACCTTTTTGTCACTGAGGTTCAAAAGAACACCGGACTGGTTATCATCCAGACTGACCGAGTCCAGAGGAACATCCTTGGTAACAACGCAGAGATTCTGAGCAAAGCCCTCTGCTCTCTGTTCCTCTTTTGAGACCAGTGTATTATCAAATTCGGAAAAGGCGTTGAAAGAATTAACCGGGGTGGAAAAATTCCCGCCTTTTAACATGTAGACTCCAAATCCCCCTGCTCCACACAGGACGACCAGCAGAAGAAGCAGAAGAACGGTATTGCGGATCTTTTTGCGGCGCATCCGTTTCATTCTGACTGACTGTGTTTTGCGCCTGGAGGGAACAGCTTTTGCAGATGGATCAGAAACTCTGTCTTTCCCAGCGGAAGCTGTGCGAGTTGCGGCTTTGGAAGACCGATGTCCGGGAGTACTTCCAGGACGTGCAGTTTTTTTCACAGGTTCTTTATGTGTCATAAATATTCCTCTTTCCGAAAGTAGGCATCCTTTTTCTGCTCTTTCTTCTGTAATTCTTTATTATATGCACTGCTCTGCAGTCCTACATTGAGAACAAGTC
>OLOR01002018.1_pt1 | contig 16867 bp, 10 predicted proteins | sample 1672521 | NCBI WGS metagenome assembly OLOR01 (sample SAMEA3136695, study PRJEB25190) | human gut metagenome | biome: human gut; feature: human-associated habitat; material: faeces | place: Austria | collected 2013
CACTGGAAACCCTGGAAAAGCAGCTCGTGCAGGCACAGGAAGAATACGAAGAAGCTACCAAAACAGCAAAGCGTAGCAACTACATCTGCAACGAGCTGTTCACATGGGCGGATGTGTATGACTCTGCCAATCACGATGAACGCCGTGCCATCTTGCAGCAATTCATCAAAGAGATTCGCGTCCGAAAAGACTATGAGATCTCGATTACGCTGAACGCCAGCTTCGACCAAGTAGAGCAGCTCAAGGCTGTATCAACCTACGATGGTGCGGAAATTTTTGAAGAAATTTCCGAAAAGGGGGCATAAAAGCGATGCGATTGCCCGCAGAACTCTGCAAAATGCAAAGAAAGAAGCGTGAAACCGATGGATTTTCAAAAAGTACATGGATGACCCCGCCCGGTTCGCATCCGACTTCAGGGTTCGGAGCCCGGCACGGTCTGCCAAAGTTTTTTAGGCATAAAAAACGCCGCATCGTACAAAACGATGCGGCAAATTGGTGGACCTAGAGGGATTCGAACCCTTGACCTCTCGGATGCGAACCGAACGCTCTCCCAGCTGAGCTATAGGCCCATATTTAGGGGCGTAACTCGGTTGGGCGACCAACCGACATACTCCCCATTCTAAAGCCCACAACTCTGTGGGGCACAAAAGCGATGCGCTTGCACTCCCAGCTGAGCTATAGGCCCATGATGATGACGCTGATAGTGTACCGCGTTTTAGGGCGTTTGTCAAGCAGTTTCGGAGAGCATGAGCGGAGACTTACAACCGGCCAAGCTGCCAGAAGGCTACGGCGCTGGCGGCGGCTACGTTGAGGGAATCCACCCCATGGGACATGGGGATCTTTACGGTGTAATCGCAGGCGGCGATGGTACTGCCTGCCAGCCCATCGCCCTCGGTGCCCAGCACGATGGCAAGCTTTGGCTCGGCGGCAAGAGCGGGGTTGTCAATGCTGACCGAGCGGTCGCTCAGCGCCATGGCAGCGGTCTTGAAGCCCAGCGCGTGGAGCTGGGCGCTGCCGTTTTCCGGCCAGTCGGCAGGGCAGGTGCCGATCTGCGCCCACGGCACCTGAAACACGGTGCCCATGCTCACCCGCACCGCGCGGCGGCACAGCGGGTCGCAGCAGGAGGGGGTGATGAGCACGGCATCCATGTTCAGCGCGGCAGCGCTGCGGAAGATAGCGCCCACGTTGGTGGAATCCACGATGCCCTCCAGCACAGCCACCCGGCGGGCGTGAGCACAAACCTGCTCCACCGTGCGGGGCGCAGGGCGGCGGAAGGCGCACAACACGCCCCGGGTCAGCGCAAAGCCGGTGAGCTGTGCCAGCAGTTCCCGGTCGGCGGTGTACACCGGCACATCGCCGCAGCGGGTCAAGATCTCCTGTGCCGGGCCGGTGATCTGCCTGCGCTCCATCAGCAGGGAAAGGGGCTGATATCCGGCGTCCAGCGCCCGGGCGATCACCTTGGGGCTTTCGGCGATAAAAATGCCCTTTTCCGGCTCCAGCCGGTTGCGCAGCTGCGCCTGCGTGAGCCGGGCGTAGATGTCCAGTTCCGGGGCGGTAAGGTCGGTGATCTCGTGAATGACAGGCATGGAAACGCTCCTTCAAAACAGATTTTTCCTTATTGTAGCACAAGCCGGGGCAGAATGCAAAATCCCTGCTGCACACAGAGCACAGCAGGGATTTGAATGCAGAAGGAAAAGCAGCCGCTTACTCAGAGCGCAGCGCCTTGACGGGGTCGCTCTTTGCGGCGCTGCGGGCGGGGATCAGGCCGCCCAGCATGGTAAGCAGGGTGGCCAGAACGATCAGAATCAGCGCACCCAGCGGCGGCAGAGCGGCCACCACATTGGCGTTCCCGGCAAGGTGGTGGATCAGCATATTGCCGGGGATCAGCAGCACAAGGCAGAGCACCACGCCCATTACGCCGGAGCACAGGCCGATGATAAAGGTCTCGGCGTTGAACACCTGCGAGACATTGTGTTTGGAAGCACCGATGGCACGCAGGATGCCGATCTCCTTGCGGCGTTCCAGCACGCTGATATAGGTGATAATGCCGATCATGATGGAGGACACCACCAGCGAGATGCCCACAAAGGCAATGAGCAGGTGGCTGACCATGCTGATGATCTCGGTGACCGAGGTCATCAGGGTGCCTACCATGTCGGTGTAAAGGATCACCTTGTCCTCTTCGCCCTGCTGCCGCATGGCGGCGTTGTAGGCGTCCAGCTCGTCCACGATCAGCGCTTTGGTATCAAAGCTGTTGGGGTAGATATAAATGCAGTCGGGCTTGGCGTAGTCTATATAGCCGATGCTGCTCAGAACACTGTCGTAGCTGGAAGCGGAGGAGAGCAGGGTGCTCCTGATCAGATCGGTAAGGTCGGAGCCGGTCATGTTGAGCTGGATCGCGTTCTGGAAGGCAGCAGGGTCGACTTTGAGGGCGCTTTCCACCTGCCCGCTCAGCTGCGCAATGTTGCTTTGGATCGCCTGTGCGATCTTCTGCTCCAGCTGTCCTGCCAGCTGCTGGATGGCGGGGCCGATCTGGCTTTGTACGGCAGCAGTAAGCTGGGTCTGCAATGCCTCGCCCAGCTGGGTGGAGTAGGTCTCCATGACAGCCTGCATATTCTGCTGCAGCACATCGGCAAACTGCTCCTCCAGCCCGGAGTCCTCCAGCAGATCCCCGATGGATTCCGACAGCAGCTTCTGGAAGGCTTCAGTTTTCATATAGGAGGAAAAGCCCAGCTTGTCCAGATTCAGCAGACCATTGCTGATGAGATAGCGCTTGTAGCCGTTCATGATCTTTTTCATCAGCTCCTGCAGCGCATCCTGCGAAAGGTGCAGCTCCACACCATCGAACAGCTCCCGCATATCCATGTCCGGCAGGGGCAGTTCGCTCAGATCCAGCTGGAAGCTGGAGGGGTCGATGAGGGTGGAAAGGTCAAAGGAGCCATCTGTCAAGTCAAAGGCACCGCTCAGGTCAAAATGCAGGGCACTGGTATCGAACTGAAAAGCATCCTTGAGGGCATCCGTGTCCACCGAGAACAGGGAGGCGATGTCCAGCACAGTGCCGCCGGCAGCGCCAAAGGGCTCGCCGGTCAGCACGTTCGTGTCCGGGTCGGCCAGCTGCTGGCGCACGATGGTGCTGTCGGCAGCCTGATCGATCACGTGATAGGTCAGCTCATGCAGATAGTCCAGCCCGGTGTACAGGATGGCAGAGGTGGCATCGGCCTTGGGCTGCACAACGCCCACAACGGTCAGCTCCTCGCTGTCGGCCACGACCTGCTGCATATAATCGGCATCGGCCTGCTTGTTCAGCCAGCGCTTGTGTTCGGCATCATAGGTGTAGCAGTCGGCTTTGTTGACCAGCCGGAAGGTCTTGCCGAGAAACTCTTCGTAGGTGTAGGTGCCGTAATCATCGGGCAGATCGACCAGCTGGTTGCTGGCGTACTGCTGCAGGATCTTATCCAGCTCTGCCTGATCCCGCATTCCCATGGCGTATAGGGCATAGTCCGAAATGCTGCCGTTGGCGCTCAGCACCAGCACCAGCTCGTTGTACTTTTCCGGCCAGCGGCCGGCTTTTACGTCGTACTGATCCTCATATAGGGCAGGGGTCTCGGCCATTTCGCCGAACACATGGGGACTGGATACCGAGGTGAGCAGACTGGATACCGAGGTGTTCTGACCGGCAAGGTCAGTAAAGGTGGTGTCCGGGTTCAGCTTATGCACCGTGCCGTCTGCGTCCTGCCGGTAGATCAGCGGGGAAGCGTTGTAGGTGTATTCCACCGTGGCATTATCCCGGATGGAACAGGCGTCGCTGTCCAGATAAGCCTTCAAAGAGCGCAGGTCATTGGTGGCAGCGCCGATATTCAGCTGTGCCAGCATCTGCCGGACCGTCACCATGCCCTCCGGGGCGGGGGCAGAGCCAAGCGCGTCGGCATGGGTGCTGGGGTCCAGCAGGCTGGTCAGATCCATGCCGGAGCTGCTGATCTGCAGCGGATAAGAGGCCAGCGTGGAACGCTCCGTTTCGCTGATATAGCGGTTTACACCGTTGGAAAGCGAAAGGATCAGCGCAATACCGATGATGCCAATGGAACCGGCGAAGGCGGTGAGCAGGGTGCGCGCCTTTTTGGTGAGCAGGTTGTTGAAGCTGAGGGAAAGGGAGGTGAGCAGGGACATGGAAGAGTGCCCCATGTTCCGGTGCACGGGGGCTGCGCAAACAGCATCGTCCTCGGGCTCGTAGGGCATGGAGTCGGAGCAGATGACGCCGTCCTTCAGCGTTACGATGCGGGTGGCGTAGCGCTCGGCCAGCTCCGGGTTGTGGGTGACCATGACCACCAGCCGGTCACGGGCCACCTCCTTGAGCAGCTCCATCACCTGAAGGCTGGTCTCACTGTCCAGTGCGCCGGTGGGCTCGTCTGCCAGCAGGATATCGGGGTTGTTCACCAGTGCACGGGCAATGGCTACCCGCTGCATCTGCCCGCCGGACATCTCGCTGGGGCGCTTGTGCAGCTGGTTGCCCAGCCCCACCTGCTCCAAAGCCTTGGCGGCACGGCGGCGGCGCTCGGCCTTGGAAACGCCCGAGATGGTCAGTGCCAGCTCCACGTTGCCCAGCACGGTCTGGTGGGGGATCAGGTTATAGCTCTGGAACACAAAGCCGATGGTGTGGTTCCGGTAGGAGTCCCAGTCGCGGTCGGTGTATTTTTTGGTGGAGATGCCGTTGATGATAAGGTCGCCGCTGTCGTAGCGGTCCAGACCGCCGATGATGTTCAGCAGCGTGGTCTTGCCGGAGCCGCTGGGCCCCAGAATGGCCACAAATTCGTTATCCCGCAGGTTCAGGCTGACGTTGTTCAGTGCGTGCTGCACCAGCTCGCCGGTCTTGTATTCCTTGTTGATCTGTTTGAGTTTGAGCATAGATGTGCCTTTCCGGTACCGCGCCGCCGGGCGCTGAGCCTATGGATCAAAGTAGGTGAGAGTTACAGACAATATATAATTTATTATAGCAAAATCTTGTGAATAAACCATGACAAGATAAAGCAGGAAGGACAAAGCCGGCGTTTATCTGCGTGTATAGGACAAAAAAGAGAAAACGGAAAAAGATACCGGTTGAATTTACGGGGCGAACGTGCTATTCTAAAATTGTCAGCGGCGCACGGAACAAAACACGGACACCCATTGCGCCGCATGAAAAATGTGTCGGAATTGAAAAACTGACGACACATTTCTGAAAAGCCGCATAAACCAGACATGGACAAACATTTCTTTAGGATTGTAACAGCTTCTCCTGCCCCATACAATAAAAAAAGACATTCAAGGCAAAAAAAGCAATGCCCTTGCGGTAAGGAGGAACTGAAATGGAACGTACATTTTCACCCATGATCCGGCAGTATTCTGCCATTGATGGCTTGCAGAAGGCGTATACGCTGGTGTATGCCATGGAGGTGGAGGGCACACAAGGCTGCCGACTGACCTTATGCAGGCTGGGCAGCCGACAGCGGGTGGACAGTCAGTATGTTGCGGCTGCGCCGGAATTCTGCTATCGGATCCTGCGCTATTTGTGCGAGAATGGAGTTCAGCCGGAGATCTGGCAGGACGTTGTCACAGAGCTGACGGCTGTCGACCCGGCAGGAGGGAAAGGCGGCGCTTGGTGTGAACAGTGAGCGAACAGCCCAGCTGCGGGTTGCCCTTGCAAGCTATGATCTGAAGGAACTCCGTGTTCAAAAGCGCTATCTGCAGGAACAGGGAAGCGCCATTGAATGTACCTGCTTTTGCAGCGGGGAAAAGCTGCTGCAGCGGCTGCAGCAGGGTGCCCGCTGCGACGCCGTGGTGCTGTGCAGTGAGCTGGCGGATATGTCTATGGAGCAGTTTGTCCGGCAGCTGTATCAGCTGAAGGAAAGGCCGGTGCTGCTGGTACAGTGTGCAGGCCGACGCAGAGCTGCGGTGCTGCCGGAAGGCTGCGACCGCTGTTACTGCGTAGAAGGCACTGAGCTGAAAAGGCTGCTGTGGCAGCTTTACCGTATGCCGGGCCAGCAAAACCAGCAATTGGAGCAGCAGTGCGGCCAGCTGTACGAGACATGGGGCATCTCACGGGCAGACATCAATGCCAGATACCTCACCTGTGCGGTCAGCATTGTGTGCAGCACCAGCCAGAAGCTGGCGATCCGCAAGGAGATCCTGCAGGCGGTGAGCGAGCAGTTTGAAGCATCGGTCACTGCGGTGGACAGCGGCATCCGCCGTATGGTGGATCAGCTGGAAGCAAGGCCGGGGCCTGCATGGCTGGCGTTTAAAGCCGATACGGGGCTGGGCAGCGGCAAGCCCACCACCGGCAAGCTGATCTATGCGGTCAGAAGTGCTGTGCTCCGGCAGAAAACAGATAAATAAGTGGTGTCCCGGGAGGCAGAGCAATGAAGCAGCAAAGGACAGACGCGAGGTCACTTACGGCGGATCAGCAAAAGCGGATCGAGGAGGTCTGCTTTCGCTCGCTGGCGCTGATCGGGCACAACTGTGAATATCTGGAACAGCATTTTGACCGCACCGGTGCAGATGAGTCTACCCGGCAGGCAGTGGCGGATATCAACGCCGCTGCTGTGAAGCTGGACCGCACCCTCAGCGAAGCTATGACTTTGCTGGAGTTTCTGCGCGGGGACGAAAAGCCGCAGCTGTATCCGGTCGATCTGTGTGATCTGCTGCGGCAGGTGGCGGCGCAGGCTGATATGATCCGGGCGCAGCTTGGGGTGGAGATCCATCTGGATTACGGCGGGTGGACCTCCTGCTGTGCGCTGGCAGACCGCAGCGATGCAGAGCTGCTGTGTCTGCATCTGCTCTCCAATGCACTGCGTGCCAGCCGGGAGGGCGGCAGTGTCAATATTGCGCTGCGCCGCACCCAGACGGCGTGGCTGCTGACCTTTACCGATGATGGCTGCGGCCTGCCCGGCGAAGATGCGCAGGCGGCGCTGGAAAACCGCCGCAGCTTTCTGGGCGGGGCACAGTTGGGGCTGCTGCTCTGTCAGGAGTGCTGCCGCAGGATGGGCTGGAGCCTGCAGCTGGAGCCTGCGCCTGAAAAGGGCACCAGAGCGGTGGTAAGCATTCCGCTGTATGCGGGCGAAAGCCGTCCCGACGGCACAGTGGAGCTGCGCACCGACACGGAGACCGAGCAGGAGCAGCGCCGGTATCATCTGCGCGCTATGCTGGTGCGGGAGATGCGCACCATGCCGGAGCGCGGAGACCCGGAGAAGGAGCTTTAATAATGTAGAGGGGCTGCTGCACAGCGTTTTGTGCGGCAGCTTTTTTTGAGGGAAAAAACGACACTTGTTCACAAAAAGTTCAGCCTTTTGAGCAAAAAATACTATTTTTTTCGTGTAAAATAGACAACATGGATTGAATGCTGCCCGCGATTGGATTATAATAATAGTGTATGCAAAAACGTATTTACTGCATTTTTTATAGCGAATGCTGCTTAAAAACAGCGTAGCTGCGCGATGCGGGCTGCTGAAAAGAGAAAGCTGCCGTTGCACACCTTTGCTGCAAACGGCTGCTTGCCATGGCAGCCGGGGCGTTACGCTCCGGTTATTTGTCCTTAGGAGGGAAAACAAGGTGAGAGTAGGTCTTGACATCGGCAGTACCACCATCAAGTGTGTGGTGCTGGGCGAGCATGATGAACTGCTGTATTCTACATACGAACGACATTATAGTCATATTCTGGAAAAGGCGCAGGAGCTGCTGCGGCGCATTGATGCCGAGCAGCTGCATGGCTGCAAGGCGCTGCTCAGCATCTCCGGTTCTGCCGGTATGGGCTTGGCAGACAGCTGCGGCGTGCCCTTTGTGCAGGAGGTGTTCTCCACCCGCGTGGCGGTCAAGCGCTTTATGCCTAAGACCGACTGCGTCATCGAGCTGGGCGGTGAGGATGCCAAGATCCTGTTTCTGACCAACGGCACCGAGGTGCGCATGAACGGCAGCTGTGCCGGCGGCACCGGTGCTTTCATCGACCAGATGGCCACCCTGCTGAAGATGAGCGCCGATGAGATGAACAAGGCTGCCGAACAGGCGCAGCGCACCTATACCATCGCTTCCCGCTGCGGCGTGTTTGCCAAAAGCGATGTGCAGCCTTTGATCAATCAGGGTGCCCGCACCGAGGATATCGCCGCCAGCATCTATAAGGCGGTGGTCAACCAGACCATCGCCGGTCTGGCGCAGGGACGCCCCATCAAGGGCAACATCCTTTATCTGGGCGGCCCGCTCACCTTCAGCACCGTGCTGCGCAAAAGCTTTGACGAAGCGCTGAACGTGACCGGTACCTGCCCGGAAAACAGCCTGCTGTATGTGGCGCTGGGCGCTGCCCTGTATGCCGACAAGGAATTTGTGCTCACCGAGGTAGCCGCTGCGCTGGACAAGTACGCCGCCACTGCAACCTATGCCAGCGAGCCGCCGCTGTTCGCCAGCAAAGAGGAGTACGAGGCTTTCCACGCACGGCATATGTCCCATAGTGTGCCCCGCGTGGCTTTTAGTGCCCACTGCGGGCCGGTGCATATCGGCATCGACTCCGGCTCTACCACCGTCAAGCTGGTGGTGGTGGACGAAAAGAGCCAGATCCTGTACACCAATTATCAGCCCAACCTCGGCAACCCGCTGCCCCTCATCCGGGAACAGCTGCTCAAGATCTATAAGGAGCACCCGGGGCTGCAGGTGGCGAGCGTCACCACCACCGGCTACGGCGAGGAACTGGTGAAAAACGCCTTCCGCTGTGATTACGGTCTGGTGGAAACGGTGGCGCATTTCACTGCTGCCAAGTACTTTATGCCGGACGTGGATTTCATCATTGATATCGGCGGACAGGACATGAAGTGCTTTAAGATCGAGGATGGCGCGATCAGCAACATCTTCCTGAACGAAGCCTGTTCCTCTGGCTGCGGCAGCTTTTTGCAGACCTTTGCACAGGCACTGGGCTATGATGTCAAGGAGTTCGCTGCGCTGGGGCTGTTCGCAGACCGCCCGGTGGACTTGGGCAGCCGCTGCACCGTGTTCATGAACAGCTCGGTCAAGCAGGCACAGAAGGACGGTGCCAGCATCGAGAATATCTCTGCAGGTCTGTCCATCAGCGTGGTCAAGAATGCGCTGTACAAGGTGATCCGCGCTTCCAGTCCGGAAGAGCTGGGCCGCAAGATCGTGGTGCAGGGCGGTACCTTCTATAATGAAGCCGTGCTCCGCGCCTTTGAAAAGGAGATGGGCGTGGAGGTCATCCGGCCGGATATCGCCGGCTTGATGGGCGCTTACGGCGCTGCTTTGTACGGCCTGCGCCAGAGCCATAAAAATAACCAGACCACCTCTGCCATGATGGACGAGCAGGAGCTGGAAAGCTTTGCACAGCAGGTGGTCAGCGTCAAGTGCGGCGGCTGCGGCAACCATTGCCAGCTGACCGTCAACACCTTTGCCGATGGCCGCAAGTTCATCTCCGGCAACCGCTGCGATAAGCCCGTTACCGGCAAAAGCGAGGATAACAGCCTGAACCTGTACGCCTACAAGCAGCAGCTGCTGGCCAGCTACAAGCCTGTGCCCGGCAAGCGCGGCTCCATCGGCATCCCGCTGTGTCTGGGCTTCTACGAACTGCTGCCCTTCTGGTACGCCTTCTGGACGAGCCTTGGCTTTGCGGTGCACACCAGCCCGGTGTCCACCCGCGGGCTGTATCTGGCCGGACAGGCTACCATCCCCAGCGATACCGCCTGCTTCCCGGCAAAGCTGAGCCACGGCCACATCAAGGCGCTGAGCCAGATGCAGCTGGACGCCATCTTCTACCCCTGCCTGACCTACAATGTGGACGAAGGCTTGGGCGATAACCACTATAACTGCCCGGTGGTGGCCTATTACCCGGAGGTTCTGGCAGGCAACTGCCCGGAGCTGGAGGGCAAAAAGTTCATCTATGATTATGTGGGCATCCATCGCCCCAAGGACTTTGTGCACAAAATGGCAAAAGAGGTGCTGCCCAAGTACTTTGGCGGCATCTCCGAGCGGGAAGTGCAGGCCGCAGCCGATGCTGCCTACGCGGAGTACGAAGCACACATGGCAAAGATCCGAGTAAAGGGCAGCGAGATCATCGACGAGGCACGCCGTCAGGGCAAGCGCATCATCGTGCTGGCAGGCCGTCCCTACCATGTGGATCCGGAGGTCAACCACGGCATCGACCACCTGATCACCCGCCACGGGGCTGCGGTGGTCACCGAGGACAGCATCTCTAACCGAGTGCAGAAGTTCCCCACCAGCGTGCTGAACCAGTGGACCTATCACAGCCGCCTGTATGCCGCCGCCAAGTACTGCACCACCCAGAAGGATATGGATCTGGTGCAGCTGGTGTCCTTCGGCTGCGGTGTGGATGCCATTACCACCGATGAGACCCGCGAGATCCTGCAGCGGGGCAATAAGCTGTATACCCAGCTGAAGATCGACGAGATCACGAACCTCGGTGCCGTGAACATCCGTCTGCGCAGCCTGTTTGCCGCACTGGACGAGCGGGACGAAGCCGCCGCAGAAAAGGCAGAGTAAAACCGAGATAGCGCAAAAGGAAAGCATCCTCGCCCTCTCAGTCATCGCTGCGCGATGCCAGCTCCCCCAAAGTGGGAGCCCTTGGCAGTCCACGCAAAGTGTATCTTTTTGCCAAGGCCTCTCCCTTTGGGAGAGGTGGATGCGACCAACGGGAGCAGACGGAGAGGGCGAGCCAGCTAAGGACAAATACAGCAGTGGTATGATAATTGTATCATGCCAAAAGGCTTTTTAAGAAAGCAACATAGGAGGAACCTATGGAATATCATTATCCTAAATTTACCCCGGAGATGAAAAAGACCCACACCATTCTGATCCCCAACATGGCCGTGACCCAGTTCCGGCTTATGGAGTACGCACTGCGCTGCGAGGGCTACAAGTGTGAACTGCTGGGCAACTGCGGCAGTGCCGTGGCACAGCTGGGGCTGAAGTATGTGCATAACGATACCTGCTACCCGGCGCTGCTGGTCATCGGCCAGTTTCTGGATGCGCTGAACAGCGGCAAGTATGATCTGGAGCACACCGCCCTGCTGATCACCCAGACCGGCGGCGGCTGCCGCGCCTCCAACTACATCCATCTGCTGCGCAAGGCGCTGGTCAAGGCCGGTTACCCGCAGATCCCGGTGGCAAGCCTGAACTTTTCCGGTCTGGAAAAGGACAGCGGCTTCCAGATGACCCTCCCGTTGGCACGCAAGTGCATCGCCTGCATCTTCTACGGCGATATGCTGTGTGCGCTGCGCAATCAGGTGGCCCCTTACGAGAACGAAAAGGGTGCCGCCGACCGCATGGTGGATCGCTGGATCGCGCGTCTGGGTCGTGCCTTGCTGGCCGGAAAGGGCTTTACTTCCCGGGAAATGAAGCACACCTTCCCGCTCATTGCAAAGGACTTTGCCGCCATCCCGGTCACCCGGGTGCCCAAGGTCAAGGTGGGCGTTGTGGGCGAGATCTACGTCAAATACAGCCCGCTGGGCAACAATGACCTGCAAAAATTCCTGGAAAGTCAGGACTGCGAGGTGAACTTCCCCGGCCTGATGGGCTTTGTGCAGTACTGCGCCTTCAATATGGGCGAGGATCATGTGCTGTACGGCGGCAAGCTGGCTGTGAAGGTGGGCACGGATCAGTTCCTTAATTGGCTGGACAGCGTGGAGCGCGTCATGCTCAAGGCCGAGACGGACGCCGGGTTCTACGCGCCGGGCCCCTTCAAGGAGCTGGTGGAAAAGCCCAAGGGCGTCATCTCGCTGGGCGCAAAAATGGGCGAGGGCTGGCTGCTGACTGCCGAGATGATCGAGCTGGTGCAGGGCGGCTACGGCAACATCGTGTGTGCGCAGCCCTTTGGCTGCCTGCCCAACCATATCGTGGGCAAGGGCATGGTGAACAAGATCCGTGCGCTGTACCCCAGCGCCAACATCACCCCCATCGACTACGACCCCAGTGCTACCCGGGTCAATCAGGAAAACCGCATCAAGCTGATGCTGGCTGTGGCAAAGGAGCGGCTGAACGCCCCTGTGGAAACTCAGCCGCTTACGGCAGAGCAGCTTGCCGGCGGCGCTCCTCAGGTCGGCGCGACCGTGTAACAAAAGCAAATACGATAAAAACAGGGGAGCCGCTGCACGGCATTTTTACGCAGCAGCTCCCTTTTTGCAGGAAAGGAACCGCCATGGAAAAGCTCGCAGCTGCCTGTTATCATCTGCCCGGCCTGTTCGAGTTTTACGAGTTGTACCGCCGTTTTTTGCCGCTGTACCGGGAATACCGGGAATATTTTTACGACTGGTGCGCCATCGGCTCTATTTACGGCGCACCGGCGGGCTGCATCTGGGGCGGGGGACGCATCTCCTACGGCGGGGCAGCTGCGCGCGAGGTGCTGGCGCTGCTGCGGGAATACGGCATCTCCGGGCGGCTGACCTTCAGCAACTCCCTGCTGCGGGCTGAGCACCTTGCTGACCCGCAGTGCAACGCCTTGTGTGAGCAGTTTGCAAAAGGCGGCAGTGTGCCAAACGGCGTTATCGTCCATTCGGGTTTGCTGGCGGACTATCTGCGGCAGCGCTGGCCGGAGCTGTATCTGGTTTCCTCCACCACCAAGGTGCTCACCGATTTTGCGCAGCTGCGGCAGGAACTGGCAAAGCCGCAGTTCCGGTATGTGGTGCCGGATTTCCGGTTAAATCCGGCACTGGAACAGCTGCGCACCCTGCCGCCGGAGCAAAAAGCCAAGGTAGAGTTTTTGTGCAACGAGTGCTGCTGGTTCGGCTGCACCGAGCGCAAGCGCTGCTACGAGACGGTCAGCCGTCAGAATCTGGGCGAGGACTGCCCGGATCACCGCTGCGCCGCCCCGGACGCCGTCGGGGGCTACCGCTTTTCCAAGGCGATGCGCAGCCCCGGATTTATCGGGGTGGAGGATATCCGGCAGCGGTATCTGCCCGCAGGCTTTTCCCACTTTAAAATAGAGGGCAGGGGACTTGGCAGCGCATTGGTGCTGGAATTTCTGCTTTATTACATGACAAAGCCGGAATACCAGCTGCAGGTGCGGGAGGAAATCTATCTGGACAATATGCTGGATCTTTTTTAAGAAAATCGCACCGGGCAGACCGTTTTCTGTCCGGTGCTGCTTTTTGCCTGCGGGATTTATACCGGAAAACTTTCTTTTCCCTCCAAAGCGTGTTACAATAAATAAGATATTATTTTTAGAAGCTGCTTACGAAAGCAGCTTCCTGTAGGAGCAGTGCATGGAAACAACGCAAAAACAGATCGTACTGGGCATTCTGGCCCATGTGGACTCCGGCAAGACCACCCTCTCCGAGGCCATGCTCTACCGCGCCGGTGCCATCCGCAAGCTGGGGCGGGTGGATCACGGAGACGCCTTTCTGGATACCGACAGCTTGGAAAAAGCACGCGGCATCACCATCTTTTCCAAGCAGGCGCTGCTTACGGCGGGCAATACTGCCATTACTCTGCTGGATACCCCCGGCCATGTGGATTTTTCCACCGAGACTGAGCGCACCTTGCAGGTGCTGGATTACGCCGTGCTGGTGGTTAGCGGAACGGACGGCGTGCAAAGCCATACCGAAACGCTGTGGCGGCTGCTGCGGCGCTACCATGTGCCCACCTTTGTATTTGTGAATAAAATGGACTTGCCCGGCATGACCCGGGAACAGCTGCTTACCCAGCTGAACCACCGCCTTGGCGAGGGTTTTGTGGATTTTGGCGCAGAGCCTGCCGCCCGCAACGAAGCACTGGCGCTGTGCGATGAGCAGCTGATGGAAAAAATGCTGGACGCGGGAACCTTGACCGATGCAGACATCATCCCCGCAGTTGCCTGGCGGCACGTTTTTCCGTGCTGGTTCGGGGCGGCACTGCGTCTGGACGGAGTGGATGCACTTCTGGATGGGCTTGACCGCTGCACCCGCGCCGCCCCGGCACTGCACGCCTTTGGCGCAAGGGTATTCAAGGTGTCGCAGGACGAGCAGGGCACCCGCCTGACATGGCTGCGGGTCACCGGCGGGGAGCTGAAGGTAAAGGCTCTGCTCACCGGCGAAGCGGACGGCGAGCCGTGGGCAGAAAAGGCAAACCAGCTGCGGCTGTATTCCGGCGCAAAATATACCCTGACCGAGGTCATCGGCCCGGGACAGGTGTGTGCCGTGACCGGCCTGACCCATGCAAAGCCCGGCATCGGGCTTGGGGCAGAGCGGGACAGCGATGTGCCGGTGCTGGAACCGGTGCTCAGCTATCAGGTGCTGCTGCCGGAGGGCGCGGACGTGCACGCCGCGCTGGGCAAGCTGCACCGGCTGGAAGAGGAAGAGCCCCAGCTCCATGTGGTGTGGAACGAAAGCTTGGGCGAGATTCATGTGCAGCTGATGGGCGAGGTGCAGCTGGAAGTGCTGCGCAGCCTACTGGCTGAGCGGTTCGGGCTGGAAGTATCCTTTGGCCCGGGCGGCATTTTGTATAAGGAGACCATCACCGAGCCCATGGAGGGCGTAGGACACTACGAGCCGCTGCGCCACTATGCCGAGGTGCATCTGCTGCTGGAACCGCTGCCCCGGGGCAGCGGGATGCAGTTTGCCGCCGACTGCCGGGAAGAGGTGCTGGACAAAAACTGGCAGCGGTTGGTATTGACCCATCTGGAAGAAAAGCAGCACCTTGGCGTTTTGACCGGCGCACCGCTGACCGATGTGAAAATCACCCTGCTCACCGGCAAAGCGCACCTCAAGCACACTGAGGGCGGCGATTTCCGGCAGGCCACCTACCGCGCCGTGCGGCAGGGGCTGATGCTGGCAAAAAGCCAGCTGTTAGAGCCGTGGTATGCCTTCCGGCTGGAAGTGCCGGTGGAGAACATTGGCCGCGCCATGAGCGATATCCAGCGCATGGAGGGCAGCTTTGACCCGCCGGAAAGCGGCACCGACACGGCTACCCTGACCGGCTTTGCGCCGGTATCTACCATGCGCAGCTACCCCATGGAAGTGGTCAGCTACACCCGCGGCAGGGGACACCTGAGCCTGACGCTGGACGGCTACCGCCCCTGCCACAACGCGCAGCAGGTCATTGCAGAGCGCGGCTACCAGCCGGAACATGATCTGGAAAACCCCGCAGATTCCGTGTTCTGCGCCCATGGTGCCGGTTTTGTGGTGCCGTGGAGCGAGGTGCGCAGCCATATGCACGTTGAAAGCGGCTGGGGCAAGGCAAAGCCTGCCCGCCCGGAGGTGCAGGCTGCGCCCCAGCGCCGTGCCATGGCTTACCGCGCCACGCTGGAAGAGGATGCCGAGCTGCTCAAGATTTTTGAGCGCACCTACGGCCCCATCAAGCGGGACCCGCTGGCGGCTTTCCGTCCGGTGCAAAAGACCGAACGCCCGGATTTTGCCGCCGAACAGTGGGAAATTGCCCCGGAGTATCTGCTGGTGGACGGCTACAACATCATCTTTGCGTGGGACGAGCTGAATGCGCTGTCAAAGGAAAGCTTGGACGCCGCCCGCCGTCGGCTGATGGACATCCTGTGCAACTATCAGGGCTACCAGAAGTGCGTGCTCATTCTGGTGTTCGATGCCTACCGCGTGCCCGGCAGCCCCGGTGCCATTGAGCAGTACCACAACATCCATGTGGTCTATACCAAGGAGGCCGAGACCGCCGATATGTTCATCGAGCGGGTCACCCATGAGATCGGCAAGAGCCGCCGCGTCCGGGTGGCGACCTCGGACGGCATGGAGCAGGTCATTATCCTTGGTCACGGCGCACTGCGCGTGTCCGCCCGGATGTTTCACGAGGAAGTGCAGAACGTGGAAAAGCAGATCCGCGCCCTTGTGCAGGGACAGGCGTAATGCCGCCCCTGATTTTGAGAGAATGCATTTGCAGCGGCCTATTGGCCGCTGCAAATGCTAAATCTAAAATAATTATTCCGCTAGAAATGCCCAGAGCAACGCGGAGGGCATTCAAATCGTTCCACTGGAGGTGCACCCATGGCTGTGGAAATTACCGAAGAATTTGTCTGGCAAAGCATCCCGCCCCGCGCCCGGGATAGCCATAAGGGCACCTTTGGCAGCGTGCTGGCGGTGGCGGGCAGTGCCTTTTACCGGGGCGCTGCCCTGCTGGCAGCCGAGGGCGCACTGCGCACCGGGGCGGGCATCGTTACCCTTGCCAGTGTGGAACCGGTGGTCAGTGCCGCCGTCACCCGCCTGCCGGAGTGCTGTCTGTGTCCCTGTAAGGAGGGCGCACAGGGCGGCATTGCGCCGGAAAATGTGCCGCTGCTCCGACGGCAGAAGGCTACCGTGCTGTTGCTGGGGCCCGGCCTTGGCAGCACAGCGCAAAGCGCTGCCCGGGCCGCCGAGACCCGCACGCTGGTGCAGCAGCTTCTGCCCGGCTTTGCCGGGGCTGCGGTGCTGGACGCAGACGGCCTGAACGCCGCCGCGCAGCTGCTGGCAGAGAGCAAACCCTTCCCGCACCCAGCGGGAGAACTGGTAGTCACCCCGCACCCCGGCGAGATGGCGCGGCTGACCGGGTTTTTGGCAGAACTTGCCGCCGACCGGGAAGGCATTGCCCTGCGGTATGCCAAAGAATGGAACGCCGTGGTGGTGCTGAAAGGGGCACACACCGTGGTGGCAAGCCCGGACGGGCGGGTGTGCGTGAACCCCACCGGCAACCCGGGGCTTGCCCGGGGCGGCAGCGGGGATGTGCTGGCGGGGATGCTGGCGGCGCTGCTGGCCTGCGGTCTGCCCGCTTACGAAGCCGCTGCCTGTGCGGTATACCTGCACGGTGCCGCCGCCGACCGCGCCGCCGCAAAGCGCGGCGAGTACGGGATGCTGCCCCACGATATCCTGCCGGAGCTGGGCGCACTGTTTGCGGAAAACCAGAGATAAACGAGAAGCGG